>Ga0214472_10001719_pt1 | contig 24016 bp, 26 predicted proteins | sample RVTome_6_FD_207662 | JGI IMG/M metagenome (GOLD analysis project Ga0214472, IMG submission 207662) | Soil microbial communities from uranium-contaminated site in the Upper Colorado River Basin, Wyoming, United States - RVT140D175 | ecosystem: Environmental > Terrestrial > Soil > Contaminated >...
CAGCAATATCCTGTTGTCGTCTGCGCTCGCGGCAATCACCGCCGCCGTTGTCGGCGTCATCGCCAATCTGGCGGTCTGGTTCGGCTTGCAAGTGCTGTTTGAGAGGGTCGGGCAGGGTACGGCTGGCCTGTTCTATTGGCCCGCCCCGGAACTTGCGAGCCTAGACTGGCGCGCGGCGACGATCTTTGTGCTCGCCGGTGTCTGGCTCTGGCGCCATGGTCCGCTGATACCGATGCTCGGGATGGCGGCGCTGCTCGGTCTTGCGCTTCGAGCCGTCTGAAGCATCCGCGAACGGCAATTACAGTTGCCAAGGCGCCTTGATCTTCAGCCATTCCCGCCAGAATGATTTTTCCGGCCCGAGGATTTCCTCGCGGGTCAGGCCGATGTCACCGATCAGGCGGTTGTCTCGCTTGCGCAGGATATCAGCGAAATCGGCCGGATCATGTGGCCGCGGCTTGCGAGTCGGCTTCTCCGCATGCATCAGCAAGCGGGGCCTGGCTATCGGCCTTTGCGGCAAGGTGTGCTCCAGCATTGTCATGGATGTGCTCGAAAGGGCTTTCCTCGAGGCAAATATGGCGCGCCGATTGACATTCGAGAAACGAATAACGATGATATCTGTCATCAGGCGTACTGATGGTTAAGTTCATGACGGTTTCGCTCGACAGTGAATTGCTCCGGACATTCGTGGCCGTGGCGGATACCGGCAATCTGACGCATGCCGGCACTCGTGTGCATCGAACGCAGTCGGCGATCAGCATGCAGATCAAGCGCCTCGAGGAGAATGTCGGGGCTGCCCTTTTCGAGCGGGGCTCGCGTGGCGTCGTGCTGACGCGCAAGGGCGAACAGCTTTTGGCGAATGCGCGGCGGATCGTGGCGATGATCGACGAAACCGCGGCTTCGCTCGCCTCACCGCCGCTGAAAGGCGAAGTGCGGATCGGCATTCCGGACGAATACGGCAGCCGCATGTTGTCGCGCGCGCTGGGCGCGTTCGCCAGCGTCCATTGCGATGTTGAGATAACCGCGCGCTACGGCAAATCCGCGGACAACCTCAAGGCGCTCGCCGAAGACAAACTCGATCTGGCGGTCGTTTTCGAGTGGCAAGTGATCTCCGGCGGCGAGGTGCTGGCGACCGATCCGACGGTCTGGGTTACCTCGGAAATCCACCGTCAGCACGAGCGGCGCCCATTGCCGATCGCGCTATACGAGGGAAGCGGATGGTGCACCGATTTCGCGCTGCGGCTCCTTGCGGAGCGCGAATTGCCGTATCGCGTCGCCTATCGCAGCGGCACGACCGGCGGATTGAAAATCGCTGTCGCTTCGGGAATCGCGATTGCGCCGATATCGCGCAGCAACATACCCGAAGGCGGCCGCGAACTGAGCCTCGCGGACGGGTTCGGCGATATCGATGCGTCGAAGCTGGTGATGCACCGCAATTCGCGATCGCGCGGCAAGGCAGTGGAAACAATGGCGCGCGCCATCCGCGATGCGTTTGCGAATCCGCAAGCCGCACAATAAGCGGAGCCGGCGCGAAATTCAGTCGAACAGGCTCGAGACCGATTTTTCGAGCGCCGTGCGGCTGATCGCCTCGCCGACCAGGTTGGAAACCGAGATGACGCGGATGTTGTGGGCAGCCGAAACCGCCGATGTCGGCTGGATGGAATCGGTAATCACCAGTTCCTTCAGTCGCGATGAGGATACGCGTGCCACTGCCCCGCCGGACAATACTCCGTGCGTGATATAGGCGGTGACCGAGGTCGCGCCTTTTTCGAGCAGCGCGTCGGCAGCGTTGCACAGCGTGCCGCCGGAATCGACGATGTCGTCGACGAGCAAGCAGTCGCGGCCCGCGATTTCGCCGATAACGTTCATGACCTCGGATTCGCCGGGACGCTCGCGCCGCTTGTCGACGATGGCGAGGCGGGCGTCGATGCGCTTGGCCAGCGCCCGCGCACGCACGACGCCGCCGACATCCGGCGAAACCACGACGACATTGGCGAGGTCGTAGTTTTCCTTCACGTCGGCGGCCAGCACCGGCACGGAGAACAGGTTGTCGGTCGGAATGTCGAAGAAGCCCTGAATCTGGGCGGCGTGGAGATCGAGGGTCAGTACGCGGTCGGCGCCCGCCTTCACGATCATGTTGGCGACCAGTTTCGCCGAGATCGGCGTGCGCGGCCCGGGTTTGCGATCCTGGCGGGCATAGCCGAAATAAGGCAGCACGGCCGTGATCCTGCGCGCCGACGCCCGTTTCAGGGCATCGATCATGATCAGCAGTTCCATCAGGTGATCATTGGCCGGGTACGAGGTCGATTGCAGGACGAAACAGTCCTCGCCGCGCACATTCTCAAGGATCTCGACGAAAATCTCCTGGTCGGCGAAGCGCCGCACATTTTCGCGTCCCAGGGGAATGTCGAGATACTTCGCGATCGCTTCCGCGAGTACGCGATTGGAATTGCCGGAAAAAAGCTTCATCAAGAACGGCCGTCGAGCCTGCCCAGAGCGCGGTTGGCTGGGTCTATAAGCATTTGGTCGCCGCCTATCAATGCTTGCGGCGCGATATCAACGGTTCGGTTGCATTTGTGCCGGGAATGATCAGCCGGCTGCGCGCCCGCCCGCCCAGTTGCGCAGGCTCGACATGGTTGAATTGGCGACGCGCGACAGAAGTTCGGGCGTCACACCGCTCCATGGATCGTCCCCGGCCGCGGCGCCGCGCTCCTGGCCGGAGATGCGGTGTATGCGCCGCCCGGAAGCGTCGAGCACATCCCAGACATAGACCAGCAGCGTGCCCTTGCCGTCATTGAGCGCCGAGAAATAGCCCTTGAGTTGGTACGTGGCTCCTTGCTGGATCGAAACGACAACGGGAATTGCATTGTTCTCGGCAGCGCTTCGCAACGCGCCGGCAAGGCTCGCTACGGCCGATTGCGGCGCGCCGCTGACCGGCAGGAATGAAACCGGCGGGATCTGACCCAGGCTTGCGGTTTGCTGCCTCGGCGCGGCGTTTCGGTTGGTGACAGCCTGGCTGGAAGGGCCGACGCGCAGTCCTTCGGTGATGGACGACGAGTTGCAGGCGGAAAGCGCCAGCGCCGAAGCCAACAAGAGACCGGTTGCTGCGCGAAGGACAATGGGTCGCAATTGTCGCAATTCTTGCCTCATTTCGGTAGGTCGATTGGCGGCGGCGCTACCTCGCCAGCCAAGCAGGCCAAGTGATTCGCATTATCGCCTAGCGAAGGATGAGGTCAATTTCGTGTCGGCTCAGGCTTTCCGGCCCTTTCGGGGTCACGATGTAGCTTTGGCCGAGCGTCATCGCCGCGCCCGCTTCGCTATCGAAGATGATGATATGCGCGAACAGCACCATGTTGGCCTCGATCGATGTTTCGTTTCCGGCATAGATCATCGGCATGTCCATCCAGCTCGGCGAGAACCTCGCGCCAAGCGAATAGCCGCAGGCGTTGAGGCGGTGGCGCACCAATCCGGCGTCGTCGAGCACGCGGGCGTGCGCATCGAACAAGTTGGAAATCGGCTGGCCCACGACCATCGCGTCGCGCACGGCGACCAGCGCCGCCTTTGCCGCCTCGCAGAGCTCCAGATGTCGTTGCGACGCTTTGCCGACGATCAGCGTGCGCATCATGGCGGCGTGGTAGTGAGCCCAGACGCCCGCCCATTCCAGCGTCAATTGATCCGATTTCGAAAGCTTGCGACGCCCGGACTTGTAGCGGCAGAGCAACGCGTCCTTGCCGGAGCCGATGATGAATTCGTTGGCCGGATAATCGCCGCCTCTCGAAAAAACCGCCGAATGCATGGCCGCCAGGATGTCTCCCTCGTCCGCTCCGGCCTTTGTGAGCTTGATTGCCGCTTCGAGCGCGTCGTCGGCAAGTTCGCCCGCTTTGCGTACGTGAGCCAGTTCTGCTTTCGATTTGACAGCGCGCAGCGCCGGCACGAGATCCGACGCATCCTCGATCTGGCCGAAGGCGCGGAGCCGCTCGTCCATCATCCGCCCGTTCTTGGCGGTCAGACCGTGCGTGTCGTATTCGATGCCGATCTTGGCGCCGACGAGATCGAGATCGCCAAGCAGCTTGTGCAAATCGACCGTAGGGTCCGCGCCGGCGCGATCGGTCCAGATATGGATGTTTTCGATAATCGAAGTGTGGCGGGCCTGGCGCAGGTCGGCCGACCGCGTCAGCAGCATCATTTCGCCGCTGCGCCGCACGATCAGGCACTGGAAGAAACAGAAACCGAAGGTGTCGTAGCCGGTCAGCCAGTACATGCTCTCTTGCGCAAACAGCAGCATACAATCGAGCTTGCGCGCGTCCATGGCCGCCTGCAGGCGCTCCATGCGCGAGGCATATTCCTTCGCCGTGAATTGCAATGCCATTGCATTACCCCTTCAGCATAATGGCCGATATCTGCCGCCCGTAATCGGCCCCCCGATCGTGCGTCATGCGCCGATACGAGAAAAATTCGGCGGAATTTGCATAGGTGCACTGCCCGGTTTCACGCGCCTCGACACCGATCGCGGCGAGCCGCGCGAGAATATAGGCGGGCAAATCGAACATCGCGTGTCCCTCGCGCGTCGACGGTCGCAAGAATCGCGTGTTGTTTCCGTCGAGTTCCAGCAGGGGCCTCTCCAGTTCTGGCCCGATTTCGTAGCTTTCCTGACGGATCGTTGGTCCGAGAACGGCGCGGATACCATCGCGCTTCGCCCCCAGTTTTTCCATGGCCGCCACGGTGGCTTCCAGAATCCCGCCGGTCGCGCCGCGCCATCCGGCATGCGCCGCCCCGATAATTCCCGCGCGCGAATCGGCGAACAGAACCGGACCGCAATCGGCGGTCAGCACGCCGAGGATCACCCCGGGGCGATCAGTGACAACGCCGTCGGCTTGTGGCCGGGCATCGGGCTCCCAACCCTCTTTCGCATAGATCGCCCGATCGGAGTGGGTTTGATGCGGAGTGGCCAGAAGCACGTCTCCCGCGCCAAGCGCCGCGGCGACGCGCCTGCGGTTTGCCGCGATGCTGGACGGATCGTCGCCGGTGCCGAAACCGACATTCAGGCTTGAATAGATTCCGGAAGACACTCCGCCATTGCGGGTGAAAAAGCCGTGCGCACACCGGTCGCGATCAGCAAGCAGCCACTCGCTGCGGATTGGCGCAGGTAGCTTCATCGGCGTTTGCGATAGTCTGTCGATTGCCGCATGTGCGAATCTTGCGTTGGCGCCGCACGTACTGTCAACCGCCTAGCGAACCGCCGCCGGCGCGAGACCGAATGGCGGGAAGGCCGGATCGGCGCCGGCGCCGATCGCCAAAGTCTTGAACAGCGTTCCCATTTGCTCGTCCGCGATCAGGCGGTGGAGACCGTTGATCAATGTCATTTGCTGTTCGGGCGTTGCGTCGCGCGCCAATGCCTGCATCCTCGCCTCCAAGCCCAGCGCAACCAGCAACTGCGCTTGTGTGACGATCGGCGACACCGACATCCCGGCAATCGAAGCAGCGGCCGCCAACGCCGAAAAATCGACATGGCTGGTCAGGTCGGCCAACCCCGGTTCCGCCAGCGGATCGGTGAATTTGTGATCCCGCACGGCCTGGAACGTATCGCCATACCCCTGGCGGGGGTGGCCGTAGTCGATGAACAAGGCAAAACCGCCGTCGCGCTTTACGCGCTCGGCGGTTTCTTCGACAAACGCTTCCCTTGCCGGCGAGATCTCGAAAATCGCGCCGTCGGGTTGCAACTCATGGCTGGGCGGCAGCCGGTCGGGATCGAGCAGGCCCGCACAGAGCGTGAAGCCGAGAGTCCCGTCCTTGCTGAGGCCGACGCCACGTTCTCGCCAATGGCTTGCCGTCTTGACATATTGGCGGAAAGGCAGGGCATCGAGAAATTCGTTGGCGATCAACAGCAGCGGACCACGCGCGATCTGGCCAATCGAGTCATGCCATTGGATCCGGTCCCGCCACGGCGACAATAGCGATGCTTGCCGTTCGCGCATCGCCGAACTGGTTTCGATCAGCCGGATATCCAGCGCCGCGTGAAATCCGGCAACGTTGCGGGTCGCGCGCAACAGGTCGCTCATCAACGTGCCGCGCCCCGGCCCGGCCTCGGCGACGACCAGATGTGGCGGCTTGCCGAGAGCATGCCATGCGAGGGCGCACCATACGCCGATCAATTCGCCGAAAATCTGGCTGATTTCCGGAGCGGTAACGAAATCGCCGGTGGCGCCGATCGCCTCGCGGCGGCGGTAATAGCCATGGCGCGGATCGGCGAGACAGATCTGCATGAATTCGCCGATTGCCAAGGGGCCTGCGGCTGCGACAAGCTTGGCAATCCGCCGCGCTAGCGGCGTTGATGCGCCGTCACCGGCCGCCATTGCGTGTCGCGTTGGCGATGAACCAGGCGCCGGCCAGCGCCATCGGCAGGCTCAGGACCATTCCGAGCGTCAACCAGTCGAAGGCGAGGTAGCCGATATGCTCATCCGGCAGGCGGAAGAACTCCACGAAGATCCGCACGAGCGCATACCAGAAGATGAATGCGCCGGCGACGAAGCCCGGCTGCTTCAGCTTCAGGAAATTGTGTGTCAGAAATCGCAGGATCAGGAACAAGGCGAGCCCCTCGAGCAACCCTTCATATAGCTGGCTCGGGTGCCGCGGTTCCGGTCCGGCGTCCGGAAAGACGACGCCCCACGGCAGGTCGGTCGGTTTGCCCCACAATTCCTGATTGATGAAGTTCGCCATGCGGCCAAGGAATATTCCGGGCCCCGTCGACGCCGCGATCACGTCGAACAGCGAGAAAACTGGGAATCCGCGCGAACGCGCGAACAGGATCATGGCCACGATCGTACCGGCGAGGCCGCCGTGAAAGCTCATGCCTCCGGTCCACAACATGGCAATTCGGGCCGGATTCGCCGCGAAGGTGGCAAGGTCGTAGAACAGCACATAGCCAATACGTCCGCCCAGGATGATGCCAACGACGGCCCAGACGAGAAAGTCATCGATGTCGTTGGCGGAAAACGGGCTGCTCGCCCCCCAGAGCCTCGGATATTCCGCAAGCCTGCGCGCATACCACCAGCCGAACAAGATTCCGACCACATAGGCAATGCCGTACCAATGGACCTGCAGCGGGCCCAACCGCAGCAACACCGGATCGATCATCGGGAAGGCAATGGCGCCAGCGAACATGCCGCGTTATTGCATGACTGCCCGGCGAATGGATACCTGCCTGAAAGGATGATTCAGCCGAAATACGGGCCGCTGCCGTACCGGTCAGAACTTCACGTTGAAATTCCGCACCGGCGATCTTGTCCCGTCGAAGTAGGTGACCACGACCTGCATCGTCTTCGTCTTCTTCGGCAGCTCGCGGTAAATCTTCGCATTTTCCGGCATCCGATGCGGGTCGCCCGCATCGCATGGCGGCAATTGCCAGGTCTCGATCTTGTCGGAATTGTCGAGCGTGTATTCGATCTTCTCGATGCCGCAGCGGTAGCTGACTAGGTGGCTGAAATAGACCAGCAGGCCGTTATATTCGCGGAACGACACCCAGGCGGTCCATAGCTGTTCGAGAATCTGCTTCTGGCCTGTTTTCAGTTCGTCGCCGGGATCGAAGCGGATCGGGAAGACGCCGGCTTCCTCGCCGCGCTTGTCGCGCCAGGTCACGTAAAGGTTTCCGGCCGGTTGGTCCGGCGGCAGCGAGAACCAGGTCACCGGCATCGGCCGCCCGGTCTCGCGGTCGATGTTGTTCGCCAGCCCGGTATCGACGAACTCCCCGTCCTCGCCGATCCGGTAACCGAACTGGATCGCCGGTTCCGGCAACGAAATCGAAACCGTCCAGCCGGCATTCGAGCGCGAAAAGCTGGCGATCGGGTTCTGCTTGCCGGCCTTTGGCGCCGGATCGATACGCGGCAGCAGCGCGACCGTCTGGCCTTCCTGGAATCCCTGGATGCCGCCGCGCGATTGCGCTGCCGCCGCGGCGTTCGGATTGAGCATGACGGTGCCGATGATCTGGTCGTAATAGGCAGGCGTCTGCAGATGCCCGATCTGTGCCGCAAGATCGCGCACCGAAACCTGCGTCGCCTTGGCAATGTCGACGATCGAGAGGTTGGGTTTCGACAGTTCGTTCAGGAACTGTCGCGTGAACACCGAATTCGCGTTGTTGTCGCTGTCGGAAAGGCGGTCGAGCGCCGACTGGCCAATGCCCGCCGAGAACAGCACGAACACGCCCTCCGACGGCGCCATGCGCGACAGGCCTGCCTGGCCGCCGAGAGAACGTCTGCCCGGCTGCGCGAAGGGGTTGTCGCGGCAGGCGTCGAGCACGAGCACGACTGTCTTTGCGCCTGCCCGCTGCAGGCGGTCGGTGAGGTCGTCCGCCAGGAACGATTCATCCTTCACCAACGCTTCTTCGCCGGGGCCGGCCGGCGCAATATCGACCGGCAGCAGGAAATTCTGGCCGGAAATCGCAAATCCGTGGCCGGCGTAGTAAAACAGGGCAAGATCGCCTTCCTGGATGTTTTTTTCGAATTCGAGCACTGCCCGGCTCATCGCCCGCCGTCCGATATCTTTGGCGACGGTGACTTGGAAGCCGATCTCGTTCAGCCTCGCCGCGACGGCGTCGGCATCGTTGACGGCCTTCTGCAGCTTCGGGACGCTTTCATAATCGTTATTGCCGATCACGAGTGCGATGCGGCGCGGCTCCTGCGCGAGCGATTCGGCGACAAGGCCAAGAATCGCTGACACGAGCACAACGACGAAGATCAATAAGCCGCGAAATTGCATGGGTGGGTCCCGTTCGTCGCCTGGCGCACGTATTGCATTCTATCATCCCAAAAGAGGGCGAAAAGTGACCGTTGGCACATACCCGAACGCTGGAAGGAGGTCGATGCCGCCCACCCGCCAACATTGAATCGGAGGTGCTATCGGACTACTTCTGTGAAGAATCGGAGACATGTCATGAATCAGGGGCCAAATCGCCTGTTTGATGAATTTGCGAAGCTTATGACCGACGCGGCGGGCACCGCCCAGGGGCTCCGCCGGGAAATCGAAACTGCGTTCAAGTCGCAGGCCGAGCGTTTCCTGAACGAGATGGACCTTGTGAAGCGCGAGGATTTCGAGGCGGTCAAGGAAATGGCGGCGCTGGCACGCAGCGAGAACGAAGCGTTGAAGGCGCGCCTCGACGAGTTGGAAGCGCGGCTTGGCGCTGGCGGCGGTGCCAAACGCGCCAACGCGAAAAAATAATGGATTGTGATAAATATTATTTTCGCGCGAAGGTGTCCGCGAATTCGCGAATCGCCTGAATCACTTACGGTGGCGCGCCGCGGGAAATAAGTCTCGCTTCTCCACAGCCGCGGGCGGCCGCGCGCCGGTCTCGGGGTGGTCAAACCGCTTCCCGCTTATAGACTGAAAAACAAGGATGATTCGCGGCGGATCTGGCGTGCTTTCTGCTGTTGCCAGGCGGGTTCGTCTGCGGAAAGCCGAGCCGGCCTTGTAGCCGGGCGGCGCGCGTCAGTGGCGTCCTCTTGCGTGAACTGAGGCACAATCGCCGAGCGGCGGCGGGAGCAACTCCATGAGTATGATACAGGACTACGAGACCCTACGCGGATCCAATCCGGTCGACATGATCGAACAGGTGGCCGCGTCCAACGACTGGGCTTTCGAACGGGCAGGCGATGACGAAATCAACATTACCGTCTCCGGCAACTGGGCCGAATACCAGGTTTCGTTTTCCTGGATGGAGCAGTTCGAGGCGCTCCACCTGGCTTGTGCATTCGACCTCAAGGTGCCTGCGAACCGGATCAACGAGGTGATGCGGCTATTGTCCATGGTGAACGAACAATTGCTGATCGGCCATTTCGACCTTTGGACGGGCGAAGGCGTGATCATGTTCCGCCAGGCCCTGCTCTTGAATGGCGGCGCCGACGCCAACGATCGGCAGCTCGAATGTCTTCTGGCTAGCGCCATCGATTCCTGCGAGCGCTATTTTCCGGCCTTCCAGTTTGTCATCTGGGCCGGCAAGGATGCCAAGGATGCGTTGGACGGAGCCTTGTTCGAAACCCACGGCAGCGCCTGACCGCCAGGCCGCAGGCTTGTCGGTCCAGGCCTTCCATGCAAAGCATTTGCCATGGAATCCCGGGCCGAGCACGAATTCTCGCTGGCGCTGATCGGCGCCGGCAATATGGGCGGGGCATTGCTCGGCGGATGGCTCGCGGACGGCATTGCCGGCCAACGGATCACCGTCGTCGATCCGGCGCCGCGCGAGAACATGGCCGACATGGTCGAGGCCCTCGGCGTCCGCCATCTGCAAAGCGCGCAAGGCGCTGCTCCGGCCGATGTCCTGGTTGTCGCGGTGAAGCCGCAAATCCTCGAACAGGCGCTCGCCGATGCGCGCGGGATGGCGGGTGCCAACACCGTCACGGTTTCGGTCGCCGCCGGAAAATCGATCGCGACGATCGCAGGCGCGCTCGCCTCGCCATCGGCGGCGATCGTACGCGCCATGCCCAATACCCCGGCGCTGGTGCGTCGTGGCATTACCGTTGCCTGTGCGAGTTCATATGTGTCGGACGACCAGAGACAACGGGTCGATCGCCTGTTGCGGGCGGTCGGGTCCGTCGAGTGGGTCGATGACGAGAACTTGCTCGATGCCGTCACCGCGGTTTCGGGCAGTGGGCCGGCCTATGTTTTTCTTCTCGCCGAATGCCTGGCCGAGGCAGGCGCCGCGATCGGGCTCGCGCCGGAACTTGCCATGAAGCTCGCGCGCGAGACAGTTTCCGGCGCCGGCGAATTGATGGCGAAATCGGAAGAGACACCGGCCCGACTTCGCCAGAACGTAACTTCTCCGAACGGCACCACCGCCGCCGCGCTCTCCGTGCTCATGGGGCAGAACGGCCTTGCGGATTTGTTGCGCAAGGCGGTCGAGGCCGCGGCCAGGCGAGCCAGGGAATTGGGGTAGCCGATGTCGGAACCTTCCGATCCAATCACCGTCGACGATTTCCTGAAGGTCGACATTCGCATCGGCACGATTATCTCCGCCGATGAATTCCCCGAAGCGCGCAAGCCGGCATACAGGCTGAAAATCGACTTCGGCACGCAGATCGGCGTCAAGCGCAGTTCCGCCCAGATCACCGCGCATTACCGCCGCGAGGAACTGGTCGGCAAACAGGTGATGGCGGTGGTCAATTTCCCGCCGCGCCAGATTGGTCCATTCCTGTCGGAAGTGCTGACCCTCGGTTTTGCGGATGCCGAAGGCGCGGTCGTTCTTGCGATACCGAGCCGGCCGGTGCCGGATGGCGGCCGATTGCATTGACGGAGGAGAACATGCGGCTCGCCGTTTCGATGGTTTTCCTGGCAATCTCGGTCACGGCGCACGCAGCCGACAACGCGCCCGGTCAGATCGTCTCCGGCAACAGCGGCGTCATCGTCGAAGGCAATCAGTCTGCGACGGCCGGAGATGCGACCGACAAGGGAACCGTCGTGACCGAAGGCTCGTCGAATGTCTTCATCGGCGGCAAACCGACCGCGATCGTCGGCTCGGGAACGAGCTGCGGCGGGCAGGTCATGACCGGTTCCTCGTCGGTATTCATCAACGGCAAGCCGATGGCATTGTCGGGCTCGTTGACGGAGCCCTGTCCGGGCAACTGATTCCGGCTGGCCTATAGCGGCAGCATCACCACCGCGCACAGTCCGCCCGCCTTGCTGTCGTGCAAATGGATATCGCCCCCGTGATTGCGGGCTATGTCGCGCGCAATCGACAGTCCAAGACCTGTCCCCGCCTCGTTCTGGTTGCGTGCGGTGTCGAGCCGCAGGAACGGCTTGAACACTTCCTCGCGCTGGTCTTCCGGTATTCCCGGTCCGTCGTCGTCGAAAGTGATCGTGACGCGGTTGGCGCCTTCCGATGCGCGGATTGTCAGGCTGTCGGCATAGCGGAAGGCATTGGAGACGAGATTGGCAACCAGCCGTGTCAACGCGATCTTGCGCCCCCGAATCGTCAGTGCCTTGTCGCAATGAATCGTCAGTTTTTTCCCTAGCGCGACAGCCTCGCTTTCGTGCCGGCCCAACGTTTGGGCGAGGTTCACTTCTTCGACCGACTCGCGGCCTTCGCCGCGGGCAAAATCGAGATAGCCCTGCAACATGCGCTGCATCTCGTCGACATCGGTTTGCAGTTCCTCGATGTCTTCGTTCTCGTCGACCAGCGCCAATTGGAGCTTGAACCGGGTCAGGATGGTGCGCAGATCATGACTGACGCCGGTCAGCATCGCGGTTCTCTGCTTGATCTGGCGGTCGATACGCTCACGCATTTGCTGGAAGGCGATGCCCGCCTGGCGCACCTCGCGCGCGCCGCGAATGCGCAATTCGGCGCCCGGTTCGCGGCCCTTGCCGAAACTTTCTGCGGCCTCGGCAAGCTGCTGGATCGGGCGGATCTGGTTGCGCAGGAACGCCACTGCGATGATCAGCAAGACCATTGAGGTTCCGACCATCCAGATGATGAAGATGTGGCTGTTGGACGCGTAGGCGGAATTCCGGCGCGCAAATACGCGCAAAACGCCTTCCGGCATGCCCAGGCGAATCCGGATCTCCAACAGGTTCGAATCCCCGACGGTGTCGATCCAGAACGGCCGCGCAATCTGCTGGGCGATTTCCTCGCGAAGCACATCGTCGAGGATCGAGAAAAACGGTTTGGCGGCGGCAGGCGGGAACGGGTCCGGCGGCAGGATCGCGATATTCAGCCCAAGGCGTTCGCGCGCGATGTCAACGACCTGTTTGAAGTCGTCGGGCTGTTTTGCCCCTACGCCTGCCTCCAGTTCGATGAGATCGATGACCGCGGCAATGTCGGCGGTTACCGCCTTGGACAGACGCTGGGTGACGGTTTGCCAATGGCGTTCCATGAACACAAAGGCCAACACCGATTGCAGCAGAACCATCGGCGCGATGATAATGATCAGTGAGCGGGCGTAGAGCCCCTTCGGCATTTGCTGGGCGAACCACCGTGCAACCAGATGCCAGGGATTTCGGCGAATTCGCGCGGACGGGGGCTCGCCGTCTTCGACAGCAAATTCGCGTGTCTCGCCGGTATCCACAGCCATTCATTGACCGGCGCCTGCCGGCTCCTGCATTCCGTCGGTTAGCGCATGATCCGTCATGACGGGATCGCGCCGGCGACAAGTTCATGCACAAATTCAATAGCTTGAACGTCACCATCCGCAGCAAGCGGTTTCCGCTTTCTGGATTGCGCTCCAGCTGGCGCTCAGTCTATACAAAGGCGGTAACCGACGCCACGGACGGTTTGCAGCCATTTCGGGTCGGCCGCGTCGTCCTCGATCTTCCTGCGCAGACGGTTGATCTGGACGTCGATCTTGCGCTCGCCGCCGCTTTCCTCGCCGAGCAGTTCGTGCCGCGCCACCGTCTCACCGGGCCTGGACGCGAAAATCGCCAGGATTTGCCGCTCCCGGTCGGTCAACTTCACCGGCTTTCCCGCCTTGTGCAGTTCCTGGCGGCCGACATGGAAATCGTAGGCGCCGAATCGGACTTGCTCGATTGCCGGCTTCTTCGGCTTCGACGAGCGTTTCAGGATCGAGGAAATACGCAGAAGCAGTTCGCGCGGATCGAACGGCTTCGGCAGGTAGTCGTCCGCTCCAGCCTCCAGGCCTTCGATGCGGTTTTCGGTTTCCGCCAACGCGGTAAGCATCAGCACAGGCACATTAAGTCGTTCGCGGAGGGCGCGCGTCAGGCTGATGCCGTTTTCGCCGGGCATCATCACATCGACGACCAGAATGTCGAACTCCATGCCGTCGACGGTCTGGCGCGCGGCGGTTGCGTCGGCGGCGGCGGTGACGCGGAACCCGTGATCGGCCAGATACCTTGTCAGCAGTTCCCGAATGCGGCGGTCATCGTCGACGAGGAGAATGTGTGGCGCATCGTCGCCCGGAACCTTCTTGTTGGCGGAGCTGGTTCGCATTTCCGGCATTTCCAACATCCCTTCGTCCACGGCGCTATCCGGCGCCGTATTTCGCTTCGAGATTGCCGCTGCCTTTCGACGGTCCGATCATTGCCTTCATGAAGCGTGCAATTACCTCAGGATCGCTGATTCCACCTTCCAGTAATGCTGCGGCGATGCGGCGAGACTGCGGCGCCGACAATTCAAGGATAAGTTTGCGGCCGCTTTGTGTAGGATAGAGATGGCGTTGTCGTCGGTCCTGATCGCCGGTGATCTGGCAAATATAACCGGCGTCCAGAAGCTCACGCAGGACGCGCGCCAGACTTTGCTTGGTGATGGAGAGGATTGAAATCAGTTCTGCCACAGTCATGCCCGGGCGGCGGTTGATGAAGTAAAGCGCTCGATGATGCGCGCGCCCCATTTTCAGGCTTTCGAGTATCCGGTCGGGATCGGCCGTGAAGTCGCGATAGGCGAAGAACATCAATTCGATCTGGTCGATCTGCGGAATATCGATTTCACTGACCGGAACCCGGATTGCGTCGGTAGGGGGCGCTGGGCGCATGCTAAAGCGTTTCATGGGAGCGCAATAGCACAATCCGAAAAATATGTCAGCACTATTGACTTAAATTCTCGCCCGACTAAAATTGCCGGAGCAAAGCCGGGCGAGATCAAGCGAAATGGTCTGTTGCGTTGCCGCGCTTCAGCTTTCGGAGGAGATAATGGCTGGTCTGTCTTATGACCGTCTTGGCGGGCACATCTGGTTCAACGGCGAATTCGTCGCCTGGGAAGATGCCCGCGTCCATGTGCTGACACATGGGCTGCACTACGCCAGCGCCGTATTCGAGGGCGAGCGCGCATATGAAGGCAAGATATTCCGGCTGGAGGAACACACCGAACGGCTGTTTTCTTCCGCGAACCTCCTCGGCTTTGAAATCCCGTATACGCGCGAGGAAATCAACCGCGCCTGTGTCGAAGAGATCGCGCGCAAGGGATTGCGCGATGCCTATGTCCGTCCGATCGCCTGGCGCGGCAGCGAGATGATGGGCGTTTCGGCCCAGCACAACAGGATCAACGTGGCGGTCGCTGCCTGGGAATGGCCTAGCTACTTCAAGCCCGAGGAGAAACTGAAGGGCATTCGCCTTGACCTTGCCGGATGGCGCCGGCCCGATCCGGCGACCGCTCCCTGCAAGTCGAAAGCCGCTGGCCTCTACATGATCTGCACGCTGTCGAAGCACGCCGCGGAGAAGAAGGGATATGCCGACGCCATGATGCTCGATTGGCGTGGCCAGGTCGCCGAAGCGACCGGCGCCAACATCTTCTTCACCAAGGATAGTGTGATTCACACGCCGACGCCGGATTGTTTCCTGGACGGGATTACGCGGCGCACGGTCATGGAGCTCGCCCGCCGCCGCGGTTACAAGATTGAGGAACGCGCGATCTTTCCCGATGAACTCACCGCCTTCGACGAGTGCTTCCTGACTGGAACCGCGGCGGAAGTGACCCCGGTTTCCGAAGTCGCAAAGTGGAAGTTCCGGCCGGGCGCGATCTGCAAGACTCTGATGGCAGACTATGAGGCGGAAGTGCGCGGTCGGCCGGCCGTGAAAGCCGCCTGAGCGACGGCATTTAGTTTGCAACTGCCGTTGCGCGGTTCCGGTTCTGCCGGAAAATATGTTTTGAACATCCAATGGCGCCCCGATAATCTCCGCTTGTTCTATTGAGGACAGGCCAGCGGTCGCCTTGGCAGGCCGCGTTGTGGGAGGACATTCGATGGAGCAGTTGGTTCCGATCATCATTCAAGCGATCGCCGGCGCGGCAGGTGGCACCGCGATGAATACCGTTCTCAAGCAGGCGGCGATAGCGATGTTGCCGAAGCTGATTTTGGGTGTCGTCGGCGGTATTGGCGGCGGGCAGGCGCTTGGCCCGATCATCGCCGGAATGCTCGGCGGAGATCCGGCCGCATCCATGGATATGGGCAATCTTGCCGGTGACGTGATTGGCGGTCTGATCGGGGGCGGCGTGCTCAACAGCATCGTCGGTGCGGTGCTCGGCGCAAGGAAATAACATTCTCGGCGGAACCGCCGATCACGCAGGCTGGCATTTGTGCCGGCCTGCCTTCGCATTTAATGGCTGCGCTTGTTGTTGATTCTTGCAGAAATTGGATCGACGTCCGACGGTCACCGGAACCGCAAAGTAAATTTCCGGCAGGGCAGGGAACAAAGAATGGCATCTGAAGAAATTGCCGATGCCGCACTTGGGCGCCTGCAGGCGGCGATCGTCACGGTCACGCCGTTTCAACAAAATTGCACGCTCATCTGGGACAGTATCAGCAAGCGCGGCGTAGTCATCGATCCGGGCGGTGATGTCGACCAGGTCAAGGCGGCAATCGACCGCTACGGAATTGAAATCGAAGCGATCTACCTGACGCACGGGCATATCGATCACGCGGGCGGCGCCGAAGCGATGAAGCAGAAGCTGGGCGTCGAAATCATAGGGCCGCACGAGGCCGACCGCCCGCTGCTGGAGGGCATCGAAAAGCAGGCGCAAATGTTCGGTGTGCCGGGGCAATTTCGAAACGCGTATCCGGACCGCTATCTCAAGGAAGGCGACCGGGTCTCGTTCGGCGGCCACTCGTTCGACGTGCTGCATTGCCCGGGGCACGCGCCCGGCCATGTCGTCTACGTGAACCGCGCCGCGAAATTCGCCCATGTCGGCGATGTTCTGTTTTCTGGATCGATCGGGCGGACAGACCTTCCGGGCGGCGATCACGCAGCGCTGATTGCGGCGATCAGGAACAAGCTCCTGCCCATCGGTGACGACATTTCTTTCATATGCGGTCACGGCCCCGGCAGCACGTTCGGTCGCGAACGCAGGACCAATCCGTTCCTCCGCTCTTGAGTCGACGCCACGCGGCTGATGCGGCGGCAAGTCACCCGACTGCTTATGTGCTTGCGCCGCGCCGACGGAATGTGCTTGCCTGTCTGGACCTAGGGGATCGGAGCCGGATCATGACCGATTTGAATAAACGCGAATCCCAGTTGCGCGCCCGACTCGCGGAACTCGAATCGCGCTTGGCCAATATCGAGGATCAGCTCGACGACGCTCCGAATCCGGATTGGGAAGAGAATGCCCAGGAGTCGGAGGGCGATGAAACGCTGGAAGCTTTAGGCAGGGCCGGCGCCAACGAGATCCGCGCGATCCATGCGGCTCTCGACCGGATCACGAACGGCACCTATGGCGAATGCGTGAAATGCGGCGAAGAAATTCTCGAGGAACGGCTGGACCTGTTGCCGCACACGCCGTTTTGCCGGAATTGTGCGCATCGAACCTAGCCGATTTCGGCGCCGCGATTTTCGCGTTTCACCTACCTGTCAAGCCAGCGCCAACGGCACGGCGTTCCGGTCGAGCAGCTTTTCGAGCGGCATGATTTCGGCGTCCGCCTCGGGTCGCGAAAGATGTAGCTCCGCAAAATACCATCCCAGGCTTTCGAGGCCGGTCGGGTCCACGCCGATCCGGTTCAGATTGTCGAGCACGTGTTCCTGTTCCTCGGCCGAAGCAAAACGGCGCTGCGGCACCGGCCCCGGAAGTTTTTCCGTGACATAGCCGTGCTCGCGGACCATTTCCTCGATTGGATCGAACGGGAACATGCGCAGGACGAAATGCGCCATCCATGGCTGCCGCTCTTCGGCCGCATCGAGTAACCGCAGCAGCGAAGCGTCGGTGACGTAGCCGATGCAACCGGTGGAAATGATCAGGTCAGCATCGGCGAGCGCCTCGGCTTCCCTCGTCGTCGGATCCCGCTTCTCCAGGTTTGTCGCGATGCCGGTATCCATCACGCCCGCTTGCACCGCGTAGGCGACGGCATTGGCGGCGCGATCAATACCCACAAAGTCGAGCTGCGGATCGACTGGTTCCGAAAACAGGGCGCGATCGCGCTCGATCAGCCGCGCGGGCGTCGCCGATTCCGAATCATAGTGACGGTAGAGTTCGCTTAGTGAGACGCCGTGCTTGAGGATTGCTGCATTAACTCCGTAGGAGCATCCGAGATCGACGATCTTGACCTCTTGTGCACCCTTCTCTTCGCGGATTGCCTCAATGAGGTTCTTGAAGATCGATGCGCCTTCGGCAGGTATACGATATTCGAGCTTGGACAATGTCGAGAAATATTCGATAGGCGTTGGATTGTCATAGATATCGTTCAAGTTTATCTTGCCGGTTTTATCAAAAGATATATTTTCCACTTTCTCTCTCCTTACTAATCGCAGCAAAAAACGATTCCCGCGAATCCTCCAAGGTCGCACGGGAATATTGAATGCGGGAGCAGATATCTTATAGGGCGAATATGCGACGAAGTGAAGACCGGGCACCGGGAAAAGGCGCTTCAAGCGACCGGGACCGTTTGGTCAGCGGAAAATCCGTTCGCCCTGTTCCGCAATCAGCCGCTTGGCCTTGACGACCGCGGCGTTGCTGGCGTCCTCTGCCGAGGAAAAAGTATCGGCGCGCACCATCTTATGCTGTTTCCATTCCCCGCCGATCTCCTTGGAAACAACCGCCGACAGGCGATATTGGCCGCCTTCGCGGATCGGCGTTGGCTGAATGCGATAGCCCTCGTGCTCGATTGCTTCCGGCTCGGCGCCTTCGGCGCCGCCGGTTCCGAGCCATCCGAAAATCCGATCCAGAATCGACATCGCTATTTGTAGCCTTCCAGGCTGATGGCAAAACCCGGGATTGCCACCGGCTCCAGAACGGCCTGCCTGTCACGGCGCTCGATTTTCGCATAGCCGCCGGCACCCGGCTCGCGGTGGACGGTGATCGTCCATGAATCGACGTCGATGACCCACAATTCGCGGATGCCGAACTCGGCGTAAAGCTGCGCCTTGCGCCCGAGATCGTATTTCAGGCTCGAATCGGCGATTTCGACAGCCAGCAGACAGGTTTGCGGCGACAGGTTTTCGAGCCCGCTCACGCGCGGATACACGACGAAATCGGGCTCGATGAAGGTGTCATCGGCGAGATAAAAGGTAGTCTCGGGAATGGTCTGCAGATCGGCCGGCAATTCCTTTACCAGCCTTTCATTCAACCATTGTTTCAGCCGTTCGTGGCGTATCCCCTTGGGCGACATCGGCACGATTTCCCCGCCGATCAATTCAAAGCGTTCGTCGCGCCCGAGCACGCCCATCTCCACCATCCGGATCACGTCCTTGACGGTGAAGGCGCGTCGTTCCAGCCCTTCGGCTGCGTGGGTAAGAGGCACGTTCATGAGGACAACATAGCAGAAAAGGCCTGGCAGTCGAAACCCGGGCCTTTCGCGGTCATGCCAGCTGCGTTGAGGACCTCACTGATCCAGGAAACTCCTGAGCTTCCTGCTCCGGCTCGGGTGCTTGAGTTTCCGCAAGGCCTTGGCCTCGATCTGGCGGATGCGCTCGCGGGTCACCGAAAACTGCTGGCCGACTTCTTCGAGCGTATGATCGGTGTTCATGCCGATGCCGAAGCGCATGCGCAGTACGCGCTCCTCGCGCGGGGTGAGCGACGCCAATACCCGCGTCGTCGTCTCGCGCAGATTGGCCTGGATCGCCGCGTCGATCGGCAGGATCGCGTTCTTGTCCTCGATGAAATCGCCGAGATGCGAATCTTCCTCGTCGCCGATCGGGGTCTCGAGGCTGATCGGCTCCTTGGCGATCTTCAATACCTTGCGCACTTTCTCGAGCGGCATTGCGAGCTTTTCGGCCAGTTCCTCCGGCGTCGGCTCGCGGCCGATCTCGTGCAGCATCTGGCGCGAGGTTCGGACGATCTTGTTGATCGTCTCGATCATATGCACCGGAATGCGGATGGTGCGCGCCTGATCGGCGATCGAGCGGGTGATCGCCTGCCTGATCCACCATGTCGCATAGGTCGAGAACTTGTAGCCACGGCGATATTCGAATTTGTCGACCGCCTTCATCAGGCCGATATTGCCTTCCTGGATCAGGTCGAGGAATTGCAGGCCGCGATTGGTGTATTTCTTGGCAATCGAAATGACGAGGCGCAGGTTCGCCTCGACCATTTCCTTCTTGGCGATGCGCGCCTCGCGCTCGCCCTTCTGCACCTTGTGCACGATGCGGCGGAACTCGGTCGGCTCCAGGCCGGTTTCGGCGGCAAGCTGCTGGATTTCGCCGCGGATCGCCTTGATCTGCTTGTTCTCGTTCTTGTTGAACGCCTTCCAGCCCTTGGCCGAAAGATTGGCGATGCGCCGGATCCAGTTCGGGTCGAGTTCGGAACCGAAATATTCCTTCAGGAAATTCTCGCGGCTGACGCCATAGGATTCGGCAAGCCGCAGCAGCTTTCCTTCAAGGCTCACGAGCCGCTTGTTGATGTCGTAAAGCTGTTCGACCAGCGCATCGATGCGGTTCTGGTTGAGCGACAGCGACTTGATTGCGTTGACGACGACGTCGCGCAGTTCCTTGTAGCGGCGGTCCTGGGCGGGCGAGAGCGCCTTTTTCTCCATCGCCTTTTCGACGCGCTGGCTCTGCAACTTGCGCAGTTTCTTGTAGGCGTCGGCAATGGTGTCGAAGGTCGCGAGCACCTTCGGCTTCAGTTCGGCTTCCATCGCGGCAAGCGACAGCGCGTTCTCGTATTCGTCCTCGTCGACGTCGTCTTCGGCCGGCGGCTTGTCGCCGTAGTTTTCCTCATCATCGGCGGTCTTGGCCGGCTCGGGTTCGGCCGGTTTCGGCTCATCGGGCGGACGCTCGACTGCCGGCACGGCCTTGGCTTCCGGGCCGGCATAGGTCGCTTCCAGGTCGATGATGTCGCGCAGCAGCACGCCGCCTTCGTTCAGTTCGTCGCGCCAGATGATGATCGCCTGGAAGGTCAGCGGATTTTCGCAGAGCCCCGCGATCATGGTCTCGCGGCCGGCCTCGATGCGCTTGGCGATCGCGATTTCGCCCTCGCGAGAAAGCAGTTCGACGGTGCCCATCTCGCGCAGATACATGCGCACCGGATCGTCGGTACGCTCCGCCGGCTCGCGCTTCTTGACCGTGGCGACGGCCTTCTCGGTGGTCTCGGTCAGTTCGCCGCTGCTCTCTTCCTCGGCTTCCTCCTCCTCGACAACATTGATGCCCATGTCGGAAAGCATCGACATCGTGTCTTCTATCTGCTCGGAGGTAACTTCCTCGGACGGCAACACGGCATTGAGCTGTTCGACCGTCACATAGCCGCGCTTCTTGGCGGCCTTGATCATTTTCTTGACGGCATCGTCGGAAAGGTCGAGCAGCGGGCCGTCGGCAGTTTCGGCCGGCGCTTCCTTTTCCTCGGTTTCGGGTTCTTTTTCCTTCGCCATGGACCTTCCTGTGGTGTTCCTGGCCGCGTGCCCCGAATCGGCAGCGGGCAGATGCCGTCAAACGGGGCCGATCCGGCCGAAGCTGCCGCTAGCCTCGGTAGCAGCGCGACCGCCGCGAATCATTTGAATTCAGTGTCCTGCAAATATGGGGCTTGGGGCCTGCCCGACAACCGCCCAACAGCATGTCCGCGGAGCCTCTGATAGCGCTTTTTGCGCCGATAGCTTGCCTTGACGAACGCGGGAAAGCCCCGGGTCAGCGGCGTGCTCTATGCCGTTATTGGCCGGTTTCGTCAAGAAATTAGATTTGTTGCTAAAATCGCCGTACCGGCCGCCCGGAGGGCAGGCCGAAACCTTCGACTAGCGCCTCGATGCCATCGGCGCGCGCATATTCGGATCGGATTTCGGCCAGCCGTTCGAAATTTTCCTCGTTTTCTTCCTCGGCAAGTGCCATTTCCGCTGCCCGCAATTCCCGTTGCAGGTGGTTCGCCCGCACATGCAGCGCCAGCGCCTGCAGCCACCCCTCGAGCGCGTCTTCATGCGCGGCGTCCGGCAACGCCTGCCAGATGCGGTTTTCCCGCAACTGCCGGTTCATGTCGTCAAGCTTGGCGAGCATGTCGCTCGCCGCCAGCGCATCATGCATGCGTTCCGGCGTGCCGCCGCGCCCTTCGCTTTCCCATGCCGCGAATATGTCCAGAATCGCCTGGCGCAGGCTGTGGGCGGCGTTCGAGGAAATCTGAAGCCGGGAGAAATCCTCCAGGTGGCTTGCCAGGATAGCGGGATGATTGGCGACGGTTGCAACGAGAACCGCATCGCGCAGCGGTACCGCCACGGCATTTCTGCGCACCAGCCTGCTATTGAGCAGGGATTGCGTCGGGGCCATTTTCTGGTGCCCGAAACGCGCGCCGGCGCTGCCCGTCCGGTTGCCGTCGCGCCGCCGGGTTGGCGGGCCGGCAGGGCTGAGGAAGCGCGAAGCCATGCGCTCGGCAAGATCCTGGGCGTAGTGGCGGCGCAGGCTCGCATCGCCGATCGTGCCGGCGATCTGGCGCAGGCGTGCCTCAAGCCCCGCCCGTTTCTCGGGCGTTTCGAACGAACCGGCGACGGTCTCGCGCTGCCACAGCATTTCAGACAATGGCAAGGCCGCATCGATGATCAGCCGCATGGCGTCGGGGCCTTCCTCGCGCACTACGTCATCGGGATCGCGTCCCTGCGGCAGCAATGCAAACCGCACCGAGCGGCCGGGCCGAAGCAGGGGCATCGCCAAGTCGATCGCCCGCCAAGCGGCCTTTTTGCCCGCTTCGTCGCCATCGAAACATAGCACTGGCTCGACCGTCATCCGCCAGAGCAATTCGAGCTGGTTTTCGGTCAACGCGGTGCCGAGCGGGGCGACGACATTCTCGAATCCCGCCTGCGCCAGCGCGATCACGTCCATATAGCCTTCGACCGCGATCACCGTGCCGTCTTTGGCCACCGCCTTCCTGGCGCGCGCGAAGTTGTAGAGCACGTTGCCCTTGTGAAAGAGTTCGGTCTCCGGCGAGTTCAGGTATTTGGCAAGCGCGTCGGGGGAAAGCGCCCGCCCGCCGAAAGCAATGAACCTTCCGCGCGAGTCGGGAATGGGGAACATGATCCGATCACGGAAATAGTCGTAGGAAACCGGAATGTCATCGCCGTAGCGCACCAAGCCGCAGGCCTCGATCTGTTCGCGCGTTGCACTTTTTCCGGCGAGAAACTCTTTCAAGGCATTGCGGCTATCGGGCGCATAGCCCAGGCGGAAGGCGATCTGGGCCTTCGGCGAAACGCCGCGTTCGCGCAGATAGGCGCGCGCCCGGGCGCCGGCCGAGGCTTGCAGTTGCTGCTCGAAAAAGCCGGCAGCCATCTCCATGACGTCGTGAAGGGTCGCGCGGGTCTTTTCCCGTTCCTGAGTTGCCGCATCCGGCCGCGGCACCGGCAATCCTGCCTGCGCAGCGAGCTTTTCAACCGCCTCGGGGAATGTGATGCGGTCCAGATCGACCAGGAATCGGAAATGGTCGCCGGTGGCTTGGCAGCCGAAGCAATAGTAGCGGCCCTTGCGGTTTTCGCAGTGGAAGCTTGCGGTTTTTTCGCCGTGAAACGGGCAGCATGCCCAAAAATCCCCGCGACCGGGATTCGATTTCCGCTTGTCCCACGAAACGCGCGTTCCCACGACCTCCGATATAGGAAGCCTGTCCTTGATTTCTTCCAAAAACTCGGGAGGGAACCGGCTCATTTGGCGGTAGGATAGTTTGGCGCGGCCGCAATCGGCAACCCATTGGAGCGAGCTTACGGCATATCCACATCCGCAGCCATGCCGTTTTCCCATGCAAAAGGCCGGAACCCTACGCGAATTGCGCGTTTTATGGTGTGCGTGCATTGCGGGACGTAGCCGTGAGCTACGTCATTTTCCGGATGCAAACATCAAATCGCGAACCAGCGTCGGCAGGATTTGCGTGGCACGAAGTACCTCGGTCAGCTCTTCCTTGCGTCGCCGCGAAAGGCGCGCAAGATCGATGACATTGGACGGTTTTCGCCCTTCGGTAATATCGGTGGCCTGGCTCTCGAGCACGATGGCAAGCGCCTGGGCGTGCGCCTGTTTCAATTTGTCCAGATCGGTCTCCCCGCCCAAATTGTTTTCAATCAGCGCGTCAAGACGTTCCCTGGTCGAACGGACCGGGAGGTTGTGGCGAATCGACAGCGCCCGCGCCGTCGCTGCGATCGGAAACAACGCATGCATCTTCACGTCGAGCCGATTGTCTTGCGGCCTGAGCCGTCCGAGCCAGGTAAAAGGACTT
>Ga0214472_10001720_pt1 | contig 24008 bp, 20 predicted proteins | sample RVTome_6_FD_207662 | JGI IMG/M metagenome (GOLD analysis project Ga0214472, IMG submission 207662) | Soil microbial communities from uranium-contaminated site in the Upper Colorado River Basin, Wyoming, United States - RVT140D175 | ecosystem: Environmental > Terrestrial > Soil > Contaminated >...
CGACGATCGCATCCTGGACGGCGGTGACGGGCAGCGTCTCGTGCCGCGCATTCTCGACGACCAGGTGCACACCGCGTCCAAACCCGTAGCGCACCTCCTCGGCCTGCGACGGCGGCGTGTTGCTGTCCAGGCTGCCCGAGATGAAGAGGGTCGGCACGTCGCTGGAGAACGGACGCCAGGCCTGGACGTCGTGTTCGGCGCCGTCGAGCGTGTCGCAGTAGTCGGCCGAGGCCATCACGTCGTCGAATGGCAGCCCGAGCAGGGCCCAATCGGCTTCCGCCGTCACGCGAGCCTGGCGTGCCGGCGATGCTCCGGTCGCGCAGTTGATGGCGCGGGCCATGAGACTCGACCCGCCGCGGTTGAACGCGTTGTAGAGCGGCCCGATCATGCGAGCGAGGATGCGCGTGTCCAACCGCTCCAGGCTCACCACCAGCGCGGGGAAGCGAGCGCTGTCGATGCTCTGCTGCATGAGAGTCTGGAGTCCCTCGCGGCCGACCCGGAGCTCCACGGGCTGGTTCGTCCGTTGATCGGTGACCTGCACCCGAATCGGCGCCTCCGCTGTCTTCAGAACACGCTCCAGGCGAGAGACGAGATCGCTCCCGTCCTTGAGCACGGCCGCGAAGGCGGGACTCTCGGCGGCCAGGCGCGCGATCTGCCTCAGCTTCAGGTCGAAGACGCTCGGGAGCTTCAACAGGTGGTCCGGCCCGCGAACGCCCGCGAGCACTGCCCGCGAGACGTCGGCGCCGTGGTGGCGCATCACGCCGAGCGCCACCTCCGTGCCATAGCTGAACGCGAGCAGGTTGAGGCGTTTCGCTCCGAGCGCGCCTCGCAGCTCCACGACATCGGCCGCGTTTTCGCCGGACGTATACGCGGCCGGATCGACACCTCTCGCTCGCCAGCTCGCGACGCAGGCCCGAAGCTCGGTCAGCATCTCGAGGAGCAGCGTCGATCGCCGCTCGAAGGCGCCCGCCCCGAGCGGGGTCTCGCGAGCGGAGCAGTCGAGAGCCGGGCGGGACAAGCCTGTACCGCGCTGGTCGAGCAGCACGACGTCCGCCACGGAGCGCAAGCGGTCGAAGAGCTGGGCGTAGACGGGTACCTGCGCCATCACCGAGGCCGGGATGCCGGGTCCGCCCATCAGGAAGACGATGGGATCGCCGGGCACGGCCGCCGTCGAGGCGAGCCGGATCACCGCAAGCTGGATGGCACCCGACGCCGGCCCCTGGCGACGTGCGGGAACGGTCAGCAGGCCCAGCTCGGCGGGATGTTCGACGCCGTCGAAGGTGCGAATGACATGGGGCTCGAACCGCAGGTGCCCTGGCTCCTCGGTCCAGGCGACCGGGCCCAGGAGGAACAGAGCCAGCGCGGCACCGGGGTTTGGACGCATGTGCCCTCCCTTCCGAGACTTCGGCTTAGCTACTCACAACGGCTCGGCCATCGGCGGGGTTCCCGGACCTTCGCCTGGTGCCGCCCTCGCTGAAGCAAACGATCCGCCCAAAGCATGCAAACGATCTGCAGCGAGCGCCGGAGGCGGCGTGGTAGATTGGCCTCGGTCGCATGGACTCGCGCGCCTATCTGCTCATCACCCTCGTCTTCTACGCGGCGGGGGCGCTGCACGCGCTGCTGCACGCGGTGCTGCGGCGGAGCGCCCTCACGACGGTCAGCCTGATCGCGACGCTGCTCGGCTTCGCGTTCCACACCGCCGCGCTCGCGCTGCGTTTCCGCGAGGCGGGGCACTTCCCGGCCGTGGGCCTGCGCGACGGGGCGTCGTTCCTGGCCTGGGCGATCGTGCTCGTCTTCCTCGTCGTGTACGTGACCACGCGCGTCGAGGCGGCCTCGCTCTTCGCCTACCCGTTCGTGTTCGGGCTGGTGTTCATCGCGAACCTGACGCCCGACTCCGGGCGCGCGGACCCGGTGCTGGGCAGCCTGTACCTGCCGGTCCACCTGTTCCTGGCCGTCTTCGGATACGGCGCCCTCTTCGTGGCCTTCACGATGGGGCTTTTGTACCTGTTCCAGGAGCGCGAGCTGCTCACTCGCTCGCCGCGGCGCTTCTACTATCTCTTCCCGAGCCTCGAGCGCTCCGACACGATCGGCGGCAGGAGCGTCCTCGGCGGCTCCGGGTTCCTGACGCTCGCGATCCTGACGGGATTCCTCTGGAACCACAGCCTGCACGGGGTCTACTGGACGGGCGACCCGAAGGAGTGGGCGGCGCTCGTCGCGTGGCTCATCTACATGGCGATCCTGGTGGCGCGCTGGCGCTGGGGCTGGGGCGGGCGCCGGGCCGCGTGGCTCGCGATCGCGGGCTTCGCGGTCGTGGTCTTCACCTTCGGCTGGGCGACTCTGGTACCGGCCGTGTCGGTGGCGTCACGGTGATCGTCGTCGTCGGGCTGAACCACGAGACGGCCCCGGTCGCGGTACGCGAGGCGATGGCCTTCGCGAAGGACGAGCTCGGCGAGGCGCTCGAGCGCGTGAAGCAGGACGCCGGGCTGGGCGAGGCCATGATCCTGTCCACCTGCAACCGCGTCGAGGTCTACGGACGCTCCGAGAGGAACTCGGTGCGCGCGGTGGCGGATTTCCTCGCGCGCTACCACGGACGCGACCCGGACGAGATCCAGAAGCACCTCTACCTGCTCGAGGGCGAGCAGGCGATCCGGCACGCGTTCCGCGTGGCGGCCAGCCTCGACTCGATGGTGCTCGGGGAACCGCAGATCCTCGGCCAGGTGAAGGACGCCTACGAGGCGGCCGAGCGGGCCAAGAGCCTCGGCTCGGTGCTGAACGGCCTGCGCACGCGCTCGATCGCCGCGGCCAAGCGGGCCCGCAGCGAGACGGCGATCGGCCGCAACGCGGTCTCGCTGTCGCACGTCGCCGTCGAGCTCGCGACCAAGATCTTCGGCGCGCTCCACGGCCACTCGGTGCTGCTCGTGGGCGCCGGCAAGATGAGCGAGCTCGCGGCGCGCCAGATGGTGCGGCGCGGCGCGCGGGCTTCGGTGCTCGGCGGGCGGACCTTCGAGAAGGCGGAGCAGCTCGCCATGAGCCTCGGCGGGCGCGCCGCGCCCTTCGAGGCGCTGCGCTCGGAGCTCGCCCGGGCCGACATCGTGATCAGCGGCACCGGCGCCGCGAGCGTCGTGGTGCTGCGCGAGGACGTGGAGGCGGCGCAGGCCGCGCGCCACGGCCGGCCGCTGTTCCTGATCGACATCGCCGTGCCGCGCGACATAGCCGAGGACGCGGGGAAGGTCAAAGGCGTCTTCCTCTACGACATCGACGACCTGCAGAAGGTCGCGACCGCCAACCTGCGCGAGCGCAAGAAGGAGTCCGCGGCGGCCGAGACCATCGTCGAGCAGGAGGTGCAGGAGTTCATCGAGTGGCGGCGCTCGCTCGAGGTGGTGCCGCTGCTCGTCGAGCTCAGGAAGCGCGCGGACGAGATCCGCCGGGCCGAGATCGAGAAGGCGCGGCGCCGGCTGGGACCGCTCACGCCCGAGCAGGAGAGCGCCCTCGACGCGGCGACCACGGCGATCGTCAACAAGCTGCTGCACGCGCCGACGGTCCGCCTCAAGGAGCTGGCGGGCCACGGGCAGATCGACCACGTGGGCATCGTGCGCCGGCTGTTCGACCTGTGAGCCGGGTTCGGATCGGGACCCGGGGCAGCGCGCTCGCGCTGTGGCAGGCCGAGCACGTTGCCGCGCGTCTCGAGTCGCTCGGACACGAGGTGACGCGGAGCGTCATCACCACGACCGGCGACCTCGTGCAGGACCGGCGCCTCGAGTCGGTCGGGGGCAAAGGCGCCTTCCTGAAGGAGATCGAGGAGGCGCTCGTCGCGCGCGAAGTCGACCTCGCCGTGCACTCGCTGAAGGACGTCCCGACGGCGCTGCCTGCCGGGCTGGTGCTGAGCGCGCTCCTGGAGCGCGCCGACCCGCGCGACGCGCTCGTCTCGTCCGGGCCCCGGCTCGCCGAGCTCCGCCCCGGGGCGACCGTCGGGACGACGAGCCTCAGGCGGCGGGCGCTCGTAGGCGCGCTGCGACCGGACCTGGCGCTACAGGACCTGCGCGGCAACGTCGACACGCGGCTGCGCCGGCTCCGCGAAGGGCGCTTCGACGCGATCCTGCTGGCGATGGCCGGGCTCACACGGCTCGGGCGCGCCTCTGAGGTGACGGAGGTCCTCGACCCGCGCCTTTTCGTGCCCGCGCCGGGGCAGGGTGCGATCGCACTCGAGTGCCGCGAGGACGACGCGGCGGTGCGCGACGCCGTGGCCCCGCTCGATCATCCGGCCACGGCCCGCGCCGTGTCGGCCGAGCGGACGTTCCTGGCGGCGCTCGGCGGCGGCTGCAACGTGCCGCTCGGTGCACACGCCTTTGCCTCGGGCCCCGGGCTTGTGCTCGTGGCCTTCGTGGCTGCGCCGGACGGCCGCGCGATGCTGCGCGCCGAGCGGCACGGAGAGGATCCCTCGGCGCTCGGCGGCGCCGTCGCCGACGAGCTTCTGGCCCAGGGCGCGCGGGCGCTGATCGGGGGCTGACGCGTGGCTTCGCTCGACGGCCGCCGCATCGTCGTGACCCGGCGCCAGGGCCAGGCCTCGAGCCTGGTGGACCGGCTCCTCGAGCTTGGCGCGACGGTGCTGGAAGTTCCGGCGATCGAGATCGCGCCACCCAGCGAGCCCGGGGCGCTCGACGCGGCCCTGGGACAGCTCGAAAAGTACGACTGGATCGTGCTGACGAGCCCGAACGCAGTCGCGGCCCTGCTCACGCGGCTCACCGTGCTCGGCCTGTATCCACGGCTCTCGGTGCGGGCGAAGCTCGCGAGCGTGGGTCCCGCCACGACCATCGCCCTGCGTTCCTCGTTTCCGGAGGACAAGGTGGCGCTCGAGCCGAGGGACGACTACCGCGCAGAAGGCCTGCTGGCGGCCTTTTCGGACCGTAGCCTGGGCGGGAAGCGGGTCCTGCTGCCCACCTCGGCGGCCGCCCGGGAAACCCTGGCCGAAGGGCTCCGCCGCCTGGGCGCCCAGGTCGAGGTGATGGCCGCGTACGCCATCGTCGAGCCCCCGGGCCTGGACGCCTCCGTGGCGCGCTGCCTGGAGGGCGGATTCGACCTGGCGCTCTTCGCATCTCCTTCGGCCGTCGAGGCTTTCGCCCGGGCCGCGGGTGGGCGGGCGGCCGGGCTCCCGGTCGCGGTCATCGGTCCCACGACCGAGGCCACCGCCCGCGCCTCCGGCCTGGACGTGCGCGGTGTGGCGTCGCCGTCGACGGTCGAGGCCCTCGTGGCGACGGCCGAACGGCTCCTGGGGGCCCCCCGTCCTTGACAGCATCCCACTGACTCGCTTACGATTTCGCGTTTGGCCGTGTGGATGGTGCCGGACCCGCGCTGAAGGTGCGGCCGTACCGTTTGCCCCCGCCCGACAAATCTCGAGAAAGCTGGAGGACACAAGTCCCACTCATGCCGGAGACCGAGAAGACCCACAAGACAGCCGCCCCCATCGCGCGCGCTAGCGCATCCGCCCCGCCCGTCGAAGAGGAGCCCACCGAGCCTGGGTTCGACCCCGAGGAGTACGAGAAACTCCTCGACATGTACGACGTCAGCTTCCGCAACTTCGCCGAGGGCGAGGTGGTGCGGGGCGTCGTGCTCCGGGTTTCCGAGTCCGAGGTGATCGTCGACGTCGGCTACAAGTCCGAGGGCATGATCGCGCTCGAGGAGTTCCGCGACGAGACCGGGCAGATCGTGGTCAAGACCGGCGACTCGGTCGACGTGCTGATCGAGAAGACCGAAGACCGCGACGGCTACGTCGTCCTCTCCAAGGAAAAAGCCGAGAAGATGAAGGTCTGGGACGACGTCGAGCGCGCCTACCAGGAGCGCCGCGTCGTCGTGGGCCGGGTGATCGAGCGGGTGAAGGGCGGCCTCGCCGTGGACATCGGCGTCCGCGCCTTCCTGCCGGGCAGCCAGGTCGACGTGCGGCCCGTCCGCAACCTCGACGCGCTCAAGGGGCAGGAGCTCCGCATGCGCGTGATCAAGGTGAACAAGAAGCGCGGCAACATCGTGCTCTCGCGCAAGGCCGTGCTGGAAGAGGAGAACGCCGAGCGCAAGACCCAGACCCTCGAGACGCTCGAGGAGGGCAAGGTGCTGACGGGCTCGGTCAAGAACATCACCGAGTACGGCGCCTTCGTCGACCTCGGCGGCATCGACGGCCTGCTTCACATCACGGACATGTCGTGGGGCCGCATCAACCACCCGAGCGAGGTGATCGCCGTCGGCGACGACGTGCGCGTGGTGGTGCTCAAGTTCGACCGCGAAACTGAGCGCGTCTCGCTCGGCATGAAGCAGCTGCTGGCCGATCCCTGGACCACCGCGACCATCAAGTACCCGGTGAGCGCGCGCGTGAAGGGCAAGGTCGTGAGCCTCACCGACTACGGCGCCTTCGTCGAGCTCGAGCAGGGCGTCGAGGGCCTGATCCACGTCTCCGAGATGTCCTGGTCGAAGAAGGTCAAGCACCCCTCGAAGCTGCTGACGGTCGGGCAGGAAGTCGAGTGCCAGGTGCTGGGCCTCGACCAGGAGGCGCACCGCATCAGCCTCGGCCTGAAGCAGGTCGAGAGCAATCCCTGGGAGCAGCTCACCGAAAAGTACCCGATCGGCTCGCGGCTCAAGGGCAAGGTGCGCAACCTGACCGAGTTCGGCGCCTTCGTCGAGGTCGAGGAAGGCATCGACGGCCTCGTCCACATCTCCGACATGTCCTGGACCAAGCGCATCAAGCACCCCTCCGAGGTGCTGAAGAAGGGCGACACGGTCGACGCCGTGGTGCTCAACATCGACGCCGAGAACCAGCGGCTGTCGCTCGGGCTGAAGCAGCTTTCGACCGACGTCTGGGACGACTACTTCTCGCACCACAAGGCGGGCGAGATCGTCGAGGGCAAGATCGTGCGGCTCACGACCTTCGGCGCCTTCGTGGAGCTCGCGGAAGGCGTCGAGGGCCTGGTGCACGTCTCGGAGCTCGACGAGAAGCGCGTCGACAAGCCCGAGGAGCACTTCAAGCCGGGCGACGTGTTCCCGATGAAGATCATCAAGATCCAGGAGGCCGAGAAGAAGATCGGCCTTTCGATCCGGGCCGTGAAGCAGGACGAGTACGCCCAGGACGTGCAGACGTACCGCCAGGCCTCGGGGAGCGACCGTTCGACGCTCGGCGACGTCTTCCGGGCGGCGCAGGAGGCCGCCGCGAAGGAGAACGAGGCCGAGAAGGAGAACGAGGAGGAGTAGGAGGCGATGACCAAGGCCGAGCTCGTGGACGAGGTCGGGCGCGAGGCCACCCTCACCCGCAAGCACTCCGAGGTCATCGTCGACGCCGTCTTCTCGACGATCGTCGAGGCCCTGCAGCGCGGCGACAAGATCGAGCTGCGGGGCTTCGGCAGCTTCCGCGTCAGGCGGCGCGCCAGCCGCACCGGGCGCAACCCCAAGACGGGCCAGGGCGTCGTCGTCCCCGCCAAGAAGGTGCCCTACTTCAAGCCGGGCAAGGAGCTGCGCGAGCTGCTGAACCGGGAGTAGCGAAGCGAAGCGCCATGTCCGCCGCTCTCTTCCTCAAGGACCCGGCCTCGGCGCGCTACGCGGCCGGAGGCCTCGCCGAGGTGGAGGAGCTGTTCGGCTCGCCGCTGCCCGACCTGCCGGCGCCGGAGCTCGACGAGGGCCGCGAGGTGTTCCTGGTCCACGTCCACTCGCGACTGCGCCTGCTCCAGCAGCGCTTCCTCGAGGGGCAGCTCGGCCAGATCGGGGCGCTCACGCTGCGCACCGGCGACCCGGCTCGCGACTTCGCGGAGTACGAGGCGGCGCTCGTGCGCGTCGTCACGTCGGTGCGCCAGTCCGACCGGCGCCAGGGGCTGCTCAACCTGTTCTGGATGGCGCACAGCCTCGACGCGGCCGAGCACCTGCGGGCGCTCGAGGCGCGCAGCCAGTCGCTGCGCAAGGGCAAGCAGTCGCTCCACCCGCTGATCCAGTCCTTCTACCGGCGCATCGACCAGGACTGCCGCCGGGTGCGCGAGGCCGAGGGCGTCGCCGCCTTCATCGAAAGCCCGGCGCTCGCGGCCTCGATCATCGACGACGGCTTCGCCTTCACCGAGGCCTCGGCCACGGACCTCGATCTCGGGCCGTTCCTGGCCTCGAACAAGCGCTTCCGGATCGCCCCGGAAGTCTTCTACGAGATCCAGCAGGTGCTGGTGCGCGAGGCCGAGAAGCGGCTGCGCGAGGGGGACCGCGGCCTGCTCGCCCGGGTGGCGCGTCACCTGCCGCTCGTGCCGCGCGAGCACTACCTGAAGCCGGCCACGCTCGTCCGCATCGTCCTGAGCCCACCCGTGCAGGCCTACCTGCTGGGCGACGCCTGGGCCACCGGCCCGCGCCTCGCCGCGTCGCCCGCGATCAAGGCGGAGCTCGAGCGCCGGCGCGGCGCCGAGATCCTGGACGCGTTCCTCGACCTGTCGGCGGCGCTGCGCCGCTTCGAGATCGTTTCGCACCTGCGCGACCGGATCGAGTCGCTCGGGGCGGAGCGCTCGCTCGAGCTCGAGGAGAAGACGCGGCTGGGGCTGCGCGTCTACGAGTTCGGCGAGGCGGCGCAGGTGCTGAACAACGCCGTGGCCGCGACCGTGCTGTTCCTCGACCTGCGCGGCTTCACGCGCACCTCCGAGGGCCACATCTCCGAGGGCGACCTGACGCGCGAGCTGTACGCCGTCTTCGACGACTTCGTGCCGATCGTGGAGCGCTTCGGGGGCACCGTCGACAAGTACCTGGGCGACGGCATGATGGTCACCTGGGGCACGAAGCGGGCGGATCCGCTGGATCCGCTGAACGCGCTGCGCACGGCCGTGCTGTGCCAGGAGTCGCTTCGCCAGAAACGGGAGTCCGGGCGTACCTTCTTCACGATGGGGGTCGCGATCCACTACGGGCGCGTGTACCTCGCGCGCTTCATCGCGAGCCGCGGCGAGCTGCACTCGACGGTGATCGGGCGCAACGTGAACCTGGCGGGCCGGCTGTCCTCCGCGGCCAAGCGCGGGATCGAGGAGGACGAGGACCAGGGCATGCCGATGGAGCCCAAGGCGAAGGCCCCGCTCGCGGTGAGCGTCGACGCCTCTGGCGCGCTCTTCAACGAGGGCATCGCACTCTCGCGCGACGCGGTGTCGCAGCTCGAGGCGCACTTGGCGCTCACGCACGGCGAGGGCGGTGCCATGGAATACGAGGACGAGGCGGTCGCCCGGCGGATCCTGATCCGCTACGCGGGCGACGCCCGCTTCAAGGGCGTGAGCGCGAGCCTGCCCGTGTACGACGCGAGCCACACGGAGCGTCCGTAGCGTGGTGGAGCGGCTCTACACGCCGTGGAGGATGGCCTACGTGACCAGCCAGGACGAAGTGCCGGGCTGCGCCCTGTGCCGGGCGCGTGACGGGCGCGACGGGGCGGACCGGCTCGTGGTGACGAGCGGCGAGCTGTGCTTCGTGGTGATGAACCTCTACCCCTACACCGGCGGGCACGTGATGGTGACGCCGAAGCGCCACCTGGGCTCGCTCGGCGAGGCGACACCCGAGGAGCTCTCCGAGATGATGCGCCTCGCGCGCCGGCTCGAGGAGGTGTACCGTGAGGAGTACCGGCCGGACGGCATCAACCTGGGGATGAACCTGGGCCGGGCGGCCGGCGCCGGCATCGCCGACCACATCCACCTCCACGTCGTCCCGCGCTGGAACGGAGACACGAACTTCATGACGGCCGTCTCCGAGACACGCGTGCTCCCCGAGGAGCCGGAGCAGGCGTGCCGGCGCCTGCGACCGTACTTCGGGCGATGAGGACCAGGGGCGCGGTGCTCGCCGGGCTGGCGGCGCTCGTCTTGTCGGCGCCGGGCGCCTCGCAACAGACCGGCACCGGCCCTGTCGTGAGCAGCCTGATGCTGTTCGCCGGAACGGGGGAGGGGCTCTGGCGCTCGACCGACTGGAGCCGCACCTGGAGCCGCGTCGAGGGACGCACGACCAGCGTGGGCCTCGAAGGGCTGGGCCCCGCGCGAACGCTCGTGCTGCTCACCACACAGGTCTGGGCGGGCGGCGACGGGGTGTACGTGTCGGAAGACTTCGGCGAGACGTGGGGGCGGCGCGGCAGCACCCGCGGGATCCAGGTGCTGCTGCCCTCGCGCTATCCCCAGTCGGACGCGACCGTGTTCGCCGGCACGGGCTTCGGGTTGCTGCGCTCGCGCGACGGGGGCAGGAGCTTCGAGTCGACGGCCCTCAACGGCGTCGCCGTCCACCGCGCGGAATGGCCAGGACCGGCCCTGGTGGTGGCCTGTGACAGCGGCGTCGTCGTCAGCACCGACGAGGGCAAGCACTTTCAGGGGCCCGGCGCGGGTCTGCCGCCCGGCGCGGTGCGGGCGATGGTGCTGTCGTCGTTCTTCGCCGCCGACCCGGTGATCTTTGCCGCCCCGGTCTCGGGCGGCGTCTATCGCTCCTCGGACGGGGGCGCGACCTGGAAGAGCTCGGGACTTGCCGGCGAGACGATCGGCGACTTCATCTGGCTCGGGCCGTTCCTGTACGCCGCGGCGGACGGGGGCTTCTTCCGCAGCCAGGACGCCGGGGCGAGCTGGACACGGCTCTCCGCGAGCCCGGGCCGGCCGCGACGGCTGCTGTTCCCGCTCGCTCCGGCCGCCGGCCTCGAGGCGTTCCTCGCGACCGACCAGGGGCTCTTCCGCACGCGCGACGCGGGCGAGCACTGGGAGCCCGCGGGGTTCGCGGGTCAGGACGTGCTGACCGTCGCCACCTTCCCCGCGCCGGAAGTGCTGCTCCAGAAGCAGCCGCGCCGATGAAGTTCGCCAAGGCCCACGGCCTCGGCAACGACTTCATCCTGCTGGCGGCCTCCGAGGAACCCGTCGAGGCCTCGAGCTGGGCCGTGCGGCTGTGCGATCGGCACCGGGGCATCGGGGGCGACGGCGTCGTGCTCCACGCGCCCACCCCGGACGGCGTGTCGTTCCGCCTGATCAACGCCGACGGGCTGCCGGGCGAGATCTCGGGCAACGGCCTGCGCTGCCTCGCGGCGCTCGCCGTACGCAACGGCTGGGCGCCCCCTCGCCACGTCGTGAGCACCGTCGTCGGACCGAAGGCCGTCGAGGTCGCGCCGCTCGCGGGAGGCCGCTACCGCATCGTGACGGACCTCGGAGCGCCCGCCCTCGGCAGCCTGGACGTCCCGGTCGCGCTCGAGCCGCCCGCGCGAAGCGTGATCGACCACCCACTCGAGGCGGGCGGCCGCCGGGTTCTCGTGACCGCGATGTCGATGGGCAACCCGCACTGCGCCGTATTCCTGGACCAGGAAGCGGGCGACGATCTGCTGCGCGAGCTCGGCCCCGCCCTCGAGCGCCATCCCTTCTTCCCGAAGCGCACCAACGTCGAGTTCGTCACGGTGCTCGGAAAGGCGGAGATCCGCGTGCGCTTCTGGGAGCGCGGCGTCGGCTACACGATGGCGTCGGGCACGGGCTCGGCGAGCGCCGCCGTCGCCTCGATCATCACCGGTCGCACCGGCCGTAAGGTGAAAGCCGTCTGCGACGGCGGCACGCTGGAGATCGACTGGCCCGAGGGCGGCAGCGTCCGGCAGACCGGTGAAGTCGAGATCCTGTACGAAGGGGACTGGCTGGCGACCTAGTCGATGCTGAACGTGACGCGGCGAGCCATCATCGCGTTGGCGTTCCGGTCGGTGACCGTCAGGCGCAGCTCGTAGTCGCCGGGCTCGAAGCGCTGGAGCTTGATCCGCGTGGTGTGGGGCAGGGGCGGGCCCTGCGGCACACCCTGCTCGATCGGCTCCGGCGCGGCGGTCCCGAGCGTGACACCTCCGCGCAGGACCTCGGCCTGGGACACGAGGTTCGCCGCTCCCGAGGCGTCGCGCTTCGGGTTGTAGGCGTAGATCTGCGCGTACAGGCTCTCGCCGCGGCGGTAGTGGCGTAGCGCCTGGGCGGTGCGCAGGTCGGGAGCCGCCTGCGAGTCGGGCGGGACAGCGGCCGGCTCGTTCTCCTTCAGCAGGAAGAGGCTGCTGAGCGTCAGCCGACCCGGGCCGAGGTCCGGGACCTCGACCCGCTGCCACGCGCTTCCCAGCAGCCCCAGTGCGTCCTCGCGCACGGCGAGCCGCACCTGGTAGCGTCCGGGCGGAAGCGCGACCGCCCTCTGGTAGGGGAGGCCGCCGCGCGCCAGGAGCTGCCGGTACTCCGCTTCGCCCAGGTCCATCACCGTCCGCTCCGTCGGGAGCGTCGCGGCGACGGCTCCCTCCTCGTCCTGGACGACCGCCACGGCTTCGATCGTCGCCTGGTAGCGATCGCCCAGCCGGACGAACGGCAGCGTCTCCACGCCCACGAGCCCGCTCACCACGACCTGTGTCACGCCGCTGCCGACGCTCACGAAGTCGGCGGAGAGGCGAACCGGTATTGCGCGGAGCGGGGCGAGCGAGTTGAGCGCCGTGCGCATCTCCGCTTGCCGCTGCTCGGCTCGCCTCGCCGTCGCCTCCGCCGGCGCCGCCGCCGCCAGGCTCGCGTGGCGGTCGTCGGGAGCCAGGTAGCCCGAGCGCGTCCTCAGCTTGGCGCCGCGCACGCCGGGCAGGCGCACCTCGATCTTGCGGAAGCTGCCGTCGCGCTTCGTGTTGCTGGGCGCGTAGGCCAGCACGTAGTAGGTATCGGAGTCCTTCAGCATCTGCCTGAGCCCGTCGCCCAGGTCGTTGGAGTTCTCGACCATGAAGCCCCCCGTGTCGGCGGCCAGCGAGTTCATGGCATCGCGCGCGGCCCATTCGCTGCGACGCTGCATCGCATCGATCAGGCCCACGGTGGAGGGCGGCGTTCGCGTCAGGCTCGAGGCGCTGGCCGCGGGCGGCGACGCGATGAGGCCGCGCGTGTCGAGCGCGTAGATGACGACCCCGGCGCGGGTGCTGGCGTCGGCGATGCGGCGCATGTCGAAGCCGCTTCCGCTGGCGACGCCGAGGCCGGTCAGGAATCCGTCCGAGACCAGGTACAGCGCCTTGCGGCCCGACACGCCGGCGAGACCGCGCGCCAGGCTCTCGAGCGTCTCGAGCGTGAGGCGCGAAGCGTAGACGGCTTCGGAAAAGAGGACGCGCGCCTTCTGCCGGGCGAGGGCCTCCGCCGAGCCTACGTCCTCGAACGAGCTCGCGTTCATGATCTCCAGGACCGCGGCCTCGAGCGCCAGCGGATCGCCGGCCTCGATCAGCTGGGCCTGGTACTCGCTCATGTACGGAACCCCGCTCCATCCGGAGAGCCGTTCCTGAAGGGTGACGCGGGAAAGCGTCTGGCGCAGGACGGCGCGGTCGGCGGTGAACTCCTGGGACAGGGCCTTGGCGCCGCTCGTCGTCACCAGCGCGACCTGGTCCTCGGGCCCCAGGTCCTCGGTGATGAAGCGCGCGAGCGCTTTCTGGACGCGCACGAGGCTGCTGAACGCCAGGTGGATGTCGTCGATCACCAGCACCACGTAGCGCGCGGGCAGCAGCGCCTCCGGCACGTCCGCGGGCGCCGCGGCGGACGGCGCCGATTCAGTCGGCGCACCCTGCTGCGGGCGCGCGAAGGCCTGGAACTGGACGATCTCTTGCGGCTTCCCGTCCTCGAGGACGACGAAGTCCTCCCGCTTCAGGCCCTCTCTCGCCCGGCCCCGCTTCTCGGTGACCATGACCTCGATCCGGACCACCTCAACGCTCAGCGGCACGAGCATCTGGGCCTTCGCCGGCTGCTCGGCCTGCGCCTGGAGGGAAGGGACGCCGGCGAGGCCGGCGAGCAGGCAGGCGACGAGGCCGCCGGCCCACTTCGACAGCTGGCTGGATTTCATTCTCATGTGAGTCGTCAATTCAAGGCCGTGGGAACGGCCAGTGAGAACGGCGCGATCTGCGCGTCGAACTGGCTTCCGCCCGACGTGACCATCTGATAGGTGCCGTGCATCGATCCGATCACGGTCGTCAGGGGGCAGAAGCTCGAGTACTCGAAGCTCTCCCCGGGCGCGAGCACCGGCTGCTCGCCGACGACGCCCGGCCCCTGCACCTCTTCGACCTTCCCGTCTCCGTCCGTGATGATCCAGTGTCGGCTCACGAGCTGAACGGTCTCCTCGCCGACGTTCGAGATCCGGATCCGGTAGCCGAAGAAGTAGTGCGAGTCGCGCGGCGAGCTGCGCTCAGGCACGTAGCTGCTGCGCACCTGAATGCGCACGCCGCGGGTGGTGGTGTCGCTCATGCCGGGATCCCATGACAGGTCCACGAGCGTGCATGGAGACCTGTCACGGGAGCCCTCCGTTGGTCTCCAGCAGCGGCAGCCGCGCCGGGCCTCGCACGATCCACAGGGCCGCGGCGAGCAGCAGCAGGTTCCTCGTGACCAGGAACCAGCCGACGCCCCTCATCCAGGAAGGCGGCCAAGCCGAGGGCGGCGCGTTCGCGGCCACCGAGACGCAGCCGCAATTCTCCACGTCGATGCCGCGGGCCATGACCGAGCCGGCGGCGACGAGGAACACGACGAGCAGGAGCGCGATCACGAGCGCCGCCTCGCGCTTCCAGGCCCCTGCGAGGAGCAGCAGGCCCGCGACGAGCTCGATCCACGGCAGCGTCACCGCGACCACGTTGGACGGCACCGGCCCGCCGACCTGCCACTGGTACACGGCCTTGGCGAAGGCGGGAGGGCTTGCGATCTTGTCGAGGCTCGCGTACACGAACAAGGCGCCGAGCAGCAGGCGCAGCACGAGCTGGACACGCGTGTTTGCCAGCAGGCGGGTCACGAGCGCGGCTCCGTGTCGAGCGGCAGGCCCGCGTCCTGCCACGCCGGCAGGCCCTCGTCGAGGATCGCGGCGGCAATGCCCTTCTCCCGGAGCTTGCGCGCCACCAGGTGGCTCGCCTCGCAGCCGTAGCCGCTGCAGTAGACCACGATCGCGCTCGCGCGCCGGAGCCGGGGCTCCGCTTCCTGGAAGGAGCGCTCGAAGTCCTCCTCCGGCAGCGGCAGCGACCCCGGGATTCGGCTCATGCGCCAGAAGTCGCGCGGGCGGGCGTCGAGGAAGAGCGCGCCCTCGTCGAGCAGGCGTTTCCCGTCGGGAGCTGCCACGAGCTCGTCGCCCGTCTGCACGAGCACGCTCTGGCCGAGCGCGAACCCTCGGCCGCTCGCGGCGTTCCAGGCGAGGCCCAGCGAGGCGCCCGCAACCAGTATCAGGACGAATCGCTTCCAGTCGGCGGCCATATCGAGAAAAAGTAGCACGCGGAGTCCTTCTGCATCAAGAAATGCCGGATGCGGTGTGCTAACTTAGCCCGGTTTGGCGTTCGACCAAGCTCTCCCATGGCACTCTTCTCCACCGAGGCCCTGGTGCTCCGGGGCCACAAGCTGGGCGAAACCAGCCGGATCGTCGTACTGCTCACGCGCGAGCGAGGCAAGCTGCGGGCCGTCGCGCGCGGCGCCCGCGGCCGGCGCTCGCGCTACCGTTCCGCGCTCGAGCCGCTCTCCGAGGTGAGGGTCTCGCTCTACGGGCGCCAGGGGGCCGAGCTGCTGCGGCTCGGCGAGGCGGAGCTCCTGCACTCGGCGTTCCGTGCCGGCGAGCGCAGCCTCGACGCCGCGCTCTTCCTGTCGGGCTGCGCCGAGCTGCTCGACGCCTTCTGCTCGGAGGGAGAAGCCGAGGACAAGGTCTACCGCCTGGCGCTCGCCATGGTGCGCGCGGCCGAGGCTGGCGCGAGCCCGGCGCTGCTCGCGCGCTATCTCGAGGCCTGGCTGCTCAAGCTGCACGGCCTGTATCCGCAGCTCGACCGCTGCGCGAGCTGCGGCGGGGTGCTCACGCCGTCGGCGCTCCGCTACCACCGCTGCGCGCGCGGGTTCGTGTGCGACTCCTGCCTGCCGGCCTCCGGCCCCGTGCTGTCCGTCGAGTCGCGGGCACTCGCCCTGCGCTTCTTCTCGAAGCCGCCCGAGGCACTGACGGACGCCCCCGTCGCGGCGGCCCGGGAGCTCGAGGCGTTCCATGGCGAGCTGATCGCGGCCCACCTCGAGCGCGAGCTGCGCGCCCCGCGCGTGATCCGCGAAGTCACGCGGGAGGGCGCGCGGTGACGCTGCAGCAGATCGTCTTCGCGCTCGAGCGCTTCTGGTCGGATCGCGGCCTGCTGATCCACCAGCCCTGGGACGCCGAGGTCGGCGCGGGCACGATGCACCCGGAGACGTTCTTCCGCGTGCTCGGACCGAAGCCGTGGCGGGTGGGCTACGTGCAACCGTCGCGTCGCCCGGCCGACGGGCGCTACGGCGAGAACCCCAACCGGCTCTACAAGCACGAGCAGTTCCAGGTGATCCTCAAGCCGCCGCCCGAGGACATCCAGGACCTCTACCTCGCCTCTCTCGAGAGCGTCGGCATCGATCCCTCGCAGCACGACGTGCGCTTCGAGGAGGACAACTGGGAGTCGCCGACGCTCGGGGCGTGGGGCATCGGCTGGCAGGTGCTGCTCGACGGGCAGGAGATCACGCAGTTCACCTACTTCCAGCAGGCGGGCGGCCTCGACCTCGCGCCGATCTCGGGCGAGATCACGTACGGTCTCGAGCGGATCGGGATGTACCTGCAGGACGTCGAGGACGTCTACGACCTGCTCTGGTCGGGGGACACCCGCTACCGCGACGTGCGCCACGAGGAGGAGTTTCAGCTCTCGCGCTACTCGTTCGAGCTCGCGGACGTCGAGCTCCAGCGGCGGATCTTCGAGAGCGCGCTCGCCGAAGGCTCCCGCCTGCTCGAGCTGCCGGGCGGGCGGACGTACCTGCCCGCCTACGACTGGACGCTCAAGAGCTCGCACGCCTTCAACGTGCTCGACGCGCGCGGGGCGATCTCGGTCAGCGAGCGCGCCTCGATGATCCTGAAGATCCGCAAGCTCGCCTGCGCCGTGGCGAAGGCCTACGTCGACGCCAACACGGGCCAGCCGGTGGGCGACGCTCCGGAGCCCGCGCGTGGCTGAGCTCCTGATCGAGATCGGCTTCGAGGAGATGCCGGCGCCCTGGCTCTCCGGCCTCGGAGAGCAGCTCCAGGCGCGCTTCGTGGAGGCAGCCTCGCGCGAGTTCCTCGAAGCGAAGGACGTTTCGGTCGCCTGGACGCCGCGGCGCCTGGTGCTGCAGGCCGATCTGGCCGCGCGGCAGGCCGATCGCGAGGAGCCCGTCTGGGGCCCGGCGCTGAAAGTGGCGAAGGACGGCGCGGGCGCCTGGACGCCCGCGGCGCAGGGCTTCGCCCGGAAGAACGGCGTCGCGGTCACGGAGCTGCTGCAGCGGCCCAAGGACCAGGCGAAGCCCGGCGAGCTCAACCTGCTCTACGTTCGCAAGGTCGCCGGGCGCCCGACGGGCGAGCTCGTGCCCGGGCTGCTCGCGGGTGTCCTGCGCGCGCTCGCGTTCCCCAAGCGCATGAGCTGGGACGCCTGGCTCGAGGACGGCCGGGGCGCCTTCCCGTTCGGGCGGCCGATCCGCTGGCTGGTCGTGCTCTTCGACGGCGCGCTCGTGCCGTTCGCGATCCACGCGCTCGAGTCCGGCGCGCGGGGGGCGGTCGTCGTCGAGAGTCGCGCCGAGACGCGCGGCCACCGCTTCCTGCCGAAGGGTCGCGGGCAGGAGCGGTTGAAGGTGGGCTCGTTCGCCGAGCTGCGCGAGCGGCTGCGCGAGCGCTTCGTGATCGTGGAGCCGGACGAGCGCGCGGCGCGGATCGAGCAGGGGCTTGGCGCCGCCGCCACCGAGGGCTCCTTCGACGATCACGGCCTGCGCGAGGAGTGGCGCGACCTCGTCGAGTACCCGACCGTGATGGTGGGGCAGGTGCCGCAGGAGTTCCGGAGCCTGCCGCCCGAGGTGCTCGAGACCGTGTTGGTGCACCACCAGAAGTACATCGCCCTTCGCGACGCGGGCGGCCGCATCGACCGCTTTGCGGCCGTGACCAACGGTGACGGTGCTTCGGCTCCCGAGGTCACGCGCGGCATGCAGCGTGTCGTCGTGGCGCGCCTCCGCGACGCTTCGTTCTTCCTGGGCGAGGACCGCAAGCGGCGGCTCGCCGAGCGGCTCTCCGACCTGGGCGGGGTCAGCTTCCACCACGGCCTCGGCACCTATCGGGACAAGAGCGCGCGCATGGCGCGGCTCGTCGCGGAGATGGGGTCGCGCGGGCTGCTCTCCGGAGAGGTGCTCGAGGCCGCGAAGCAGGCTGCCGAGCTGGCGAAGGCCGATCTCGTCACGCTCATGGTGCGCGAGTTCCCGGAGCTGCAGGGTGTGATGGGTGGGATCTACTTGTCCGGCGAGGGCGTCGGTGAGAGCGTGGCCACGGCCGTGCGCTGGCACTACCACCCGATCGCAGTCGAGCGGGACGCCGTGCCGGCCGCGGCCTTCACTGGCAAGGACGACGCGTCCCGGGTGTTCGCCGCGGTGGCCCTCGCGGACAAGCTCGACACGCTCGCCGGCTACTTCGGCATCGGCGAAAACCCCACCGGCAGCCGCGATCCCTACGGCCTGCGCCGCGCCGGGCAGGGCGCGGTGCGCGCCGTGCTCGACTTCTGGCGCCCGAAAGCGGGAGAAGCCGCTCCCGACATCGAGGCGCTCGCCGCGGCCGCGGTCGCCGGCTACCCGTCGCCCAAGCAGCCGGTCCCCGAAGTCACACGGAACGTCCAGGCCTTCCTGCTCGACCGCCTGGAGTACGTGCTCTCGGCACGGGGACTGGCGGGAGACGAGATCGCGGCCGCTGTGTACGCGTCCGATGCCGACGAATCGGGGCTCTCCGGAACGAAGAGGATCCGGGCGCTCGCCGATCCAGTCGACGCGCTGGAGCGTGCCGTGGCGCTCCAGCACGTGCGGCGAGAGATGCCAGAGGCCTTCGCGGGCCTGGCCGAAGCCTTCAAGCGCGCCAAGAACATCGTCGCGCAGGCGGTGGCCGCCGCGTCCGTCGACGCGTCGCTCTTCGACGCCGACGCCGAGCGTGCGCTCCACGCGGCCGTGAGCCGGCTGCAGCAGGCGCAGGGCTCCTACGAGGATCGCCTGCGCGGTCTCGCATCGCTGCGCGCCCCGGTCGCGCGCTTCTTCGACGACGTTCTCGTGATGGCCGAGGACCCGCGGGTGCGGGCCAACCGGCTCGCACTGCTTCAGCAGACGCTCTCGCTCTTCTACCAGATCGCTGACATTTCCAGACTCGGAGGGACATCGTGACCCAGTACGTCTTCTTCTTCGGCGGCGGCAAGGCGGACGGCAACAAGGACATGAAGGACACCCTCGGCGGCAAGGGCGCGGGCCTCGCCGAGATGACGAACGCCGGCGTGCCGGTGCCGCCCGGCTTCACGATCTCCACCCAGGCCTGCAACGCCTATTACGCGAGCGGCGGCAGGCTTCCCGCCGAGGTCGACCAGCAGATGGACGCGGCGCTCGCGAAGCTCGAGGCGCTCCAGGGCAAGAAGCTGGGCGACGCTGCCGACCCGATGCTCGTCTCGGTTCGCAGCGGATCGAAGTTCTCGATGCCGGGCATGATGGACACGATCCTGAACCTGGGAATGAACGACCGCTCGGTCGAGGGCCTGAAGGCCAAGACCGGCAACGCCCGCTTCGCCAAGGACAGCTACCGCCGCTTCATCCAGATGTACGGCAACGTGGTGCTCGGGATCGAGAAGGACAAGTTCGAGCACGAGCTCGTAGCACTCAAGAAGAAGTACAAGGCGAAGACGGACGTCGAGCTCGGCGAGCAGGCGCTCGACGAGGTGATCGCGCGCTACAAGATCGTGGTGGAGAAGGAGTCGCACCATCCCTTCCCGCAGAGCCCGCGCGAGCAGCTGGTGGGCGCGCGCGACGCGGTCTTCAAGTCGTGGATGAACCCGCGCGCCATCACCTACCGCAAGCTCAACGACATCCCACACGACCTCGGCACCGCGGTGAACGTACAGACGATGGTGTTCGGCAACATGGGCGACACCTCCGCGACGGGCGTGGGCTTCACCCGCAACCCCTCGACCGGCGCTCGCGAGTTCTACGGCGAGTTCCTGCAGAACGCGCAGGGCGAGGACGTCGTGTCGGGCGTCCGCACCCCGCACCCGATCACCGACCTCGCTGGTGTGATGCCGAAGGCCTACCAGCAGCTGCGCGAGATCACGAGCCGGCTCGAGCGCCACTACAAGGACGTGCAGGATTTCGAGTTCACGATCCAGGAGAACACGCTCTACATGCTCCAGACCCGCAACGGCAAGCGGACGGGGCTCGCCGCGATCAACATCGCGGTGGACATGTGCGAGGAGGGGCTCATCTCCCGGAAGGAAGCGCTGATGAAGGTCGAACCGCAGGCGCTCGACCAGCTGCTCCATCCGATCTTCGACCCGAAGGCCAGGAAGGGCGTCGAGGTGGCCGCGAAGGGGCTGCCCGCCTCGCCGGGTGCGGCCACTGGAGCGATCGTGTTCACCGCCGACGAGGCGGTGGCCTGGGCGCACAAGGGCAAGCGGGTGGTGCTGGTGCGGATGGAGACGGTGCCCGACGACATCCACGGCATGTCGGTCGCGCAGGGCGTGCTCACGGCCACGGGCGGCATGACGTCGCACGCCGCCGTCGTCGGCCGCCAGATGGGCAAGCCCTCGGTCGTGGGCTGCGGCGCCCTGGACATCAATGCCAAGGCCCGGACGCTGAAGGTCGGCGGGAAGACGCTCAGGGAAGGCGACGCGATCTCGATCGACGGCTCGACCGGAGAGGTGATCCTCGAGGCGCTGCCGACGAGCGCCTCCGAGGTGATCCAGGTGGTCGAGGGGCGCCTGAAGCCCGAGCAGTCGCCCATCCACCAGAAGTTCGAGAAGCTGCTCGGCTGGGCCGACGAAGTGCGCCGGCTCGGGATCCGGGCGAATGCCGACGTGCCGAAGGACGCCAAGGTCGCATTCGGCTTCGGAGCCCGCGGCATCGGCCTGTGCCGCACCGAGCACATGTTCTTCGGCGCGGAGCGGCTGCCGCACGTCGTGAAGATGATCCTCGCGGCCGCGCGCGGACAGCGCGGGCTCGACCTCACGCGGCGGCTCAAGGAGCGGCTCAAGGAGGCGAATCGCGGCCAGGCGGCCGAGATCAAGAAGGAGCTCGCGAAGGTCGAGAAGGAGTACGGCAAGCACGTCAAGGACTACACGACCGCGCTCAAGAAGCTCGAGCCGATGCAGAAGGCCGACTTCATGGGCCTGTTCAAGGAGATGCACGGCTCGCCGGTCACGATCCGCACGCTCGACCCGCCGCTGCACGAGTTCCTGCCGAAGCGCGAGGAGCTGATGGTCGAGATCGCGACGCTCAAGGCGCAGCGCGGCTCGAAGGGCAAGAGCACCATCGCGGCCAAGGAGAAGCTGCTGCGGGCGGTGGAGGAGCTCCACGAGTTCAACCCGATGCTCGGCCACCGCGGCTGCCGTCTCGGCATCACCTACCCCGAGATCACGAAGATGCAGGCGCGCGCGATCTTCGAGGCGGCGCTCGCCGTCTCGAAGAAGGGCATCCCGGTCAAGCCCGAGGTGATGATCCCGCTCGTCGGGCACGTCGAGGAGCTGAAGCGGCAGAAGGCGATCGTGCTGGAGGCCGCGCGCGAGGTGCTCGGCCCCGACGGCTCCGGTGTCGACTACCTGATCGGCACCATGATCGAGGTCCCGCGCGGGGCCATGACCGCAGACGAGATCGCGAAGGAGGCGCAGTTCTTCTCTTTCGGCACCAACGACCTCACGCAGATGGGCTTCGGCCTCAGCCGCGACGACGCCTCGAAGTTCCTGCTCTACTACCAGGAGCACGGCCTTCTGGAGCGGGACCCGTTCGTCACGATCGACGCCGCCGGCGTCGGGCTGCTGGTCAGGACCGGCGTCCAGAAGGGCCGCAGCGTCAAGAAGGACCTGAAGATCGGCGTCTGCGGCGAGCATGGCGGCGACCCGGCCTCGATCCGCTTCTTCCACGAGGTGGGCCTCGACTACGTGTCGTGCTCGCCCTACCGCGTGCCGATCGCCCGGCTGGCCGCGGCCCAGGCGCAGCTCGAGCAGCCTGTGAGCGATTAGCACCCGAGGGATCTCGATCCGTAGTCGCCGGCCGCGATCCCGAGGGTCTTCTCCGGCCCCGCCCGAGAGGGCGGGGCCAGAACTATCGTTCGCCCGTTCGCTGAGCCACCGGAAGCGCGTGCGCTCGCACGCGCCCGTGCCGGACGGTGAGCATCGTCCCTGACGCGAGTGCAGTGGCGTGGCGCTCGACAACCACGCGCAGAAGCTCCGCCATCTCGGGGCCCTTGAGCCCCTCCTGGCGGATTCGGATCACGGACGGACGGTGATGTCCCCCGATCGCCAGACGGGCGTGGAAGTCGGCATCGAGAGTGACGGCCACTCGTTCATGCTCCCTGCACCAAGTGAGGATTGGCTCGTCATCGGCCGAGGAGAGCCCGACCTCGCCGGCGTGGACGGTGTCGATGCCCTGCTCACGCAGCAGCGCGGCAGCTCGGCGAGGGACGCCCTGGTCCAGGAAGAGCTTCACGACGCCGTCGGAAGATCGGCGTTCTCATCTCCGACGATCGCGGCAGCGTAGGCCAGAGCCTGCCGGATATCGTCTTCCTCGAGCTCGGGGTAGTCGGCCCGCAACTCGTCGCGAGACGTGTACGTGCCCAGTGCCTCGAGAACGCGGCGGACCGTCAACCTCAGGCCGCGGATACACGGCTGCCCATTCATTTGTGCCGGATCGACCGTGATTCGATCAAACGTCCTGTCGATCGTACCCACGCTTGAGGCGCTCCTGGGCTGATTCTACAGCAGGCTGGCTCGCGCTCCCACGAAGCACGCAGTGCCAGCCGCCCAGGCACGCCGGGCGGCCGCCGTCGTGTGGGGGCTGGCTGCCCGCAGTTGGGCTAGGATTACGCCCGTGATCCCCCTGGATCAGCCGGTCGTCGGCTCGTGATCGGCCAGACGGTCTCCCACTACCGCATCCTCGAGAAGCTCGGCGGCGGCGGGATGGGAGTCGTGTACAGGGCGAAGGATACGCGCCTCGGCCGATTCGTTGCGCTGAAGTTCCTCCCCGCGGAGCAGTTCGACAACAAGACAGCGCTCGAGCGCTTCCAGCGCGAGGCCAGAGCGGCGTCCGCCCTGAACCATCCCCACATCTGCACCATCCACGACATCGACGCTCACGACGGTCAGCCCTTCATCTGCATGGAGCTGCTGGAAGGCCAGACCCTCAAGTACCGCATCGCCGGCAAGCCCCTGGCGACGGCGGAGCTCGTCGATCTCGCGATCCAGATCGCGGATGCCCTCGATGCCGCCCACGCGAAAGGGATCGTCCACCGGGACATCAAGCCCGCGAACATCTTCGTCACCGTGCGCGGCGACGCCAAGGTGCTCGACTTCGGTCTCGCGAAGTGGACGAGCGAGCGGGAGCAGGCGGAGTCCATGGTCGAGACGGCGACGGTCGAGAAGCACCTGACGAGCCCGGGCGCAGCCCTGGGCACGGTCGCGTACATGTCGCCGGAGCAGGTGCTCGGGAAGGTGCTCGACGCCCGAACCGATCTCTTCTCGCTGGGGGTCGTGCTGTACGAGATGGTGACGGGGACGCTGCCCTTCACGGGAGACTCGTCAGGCGCGGTATTCGACGCGATCCTGCACGCGGCACACACGCCGCCCGTGAAGCTCAACCCCGCGGTGTCCGGCGGGCTGGAACGGGTCATCGACAAGTGCCTGGAGAAGGACAGGGAACTGCGCTACCAGAGCGCCTCGGAGCTGCGGGCGGACTTGAAGCGCCTGAAGCGGGACACGAGCTCCGGTTCCTCGGTCGCACGGCCGGCCGCGGAGTCGCCCGCACCTGAGGCTCGCGCCGTCGGCCGACGGCGCATGCGCCTGCTCGCGGCGCCGGCGATGTTGGGGGTCGTGGCAGCGCTCGGCCTGTGGCTGCTGGCGCGCCGCGGCCGCGACGCGCCGGCGCTGCCGATGAAGGTCACACCCGTCACCACCGACGGCGGCCTCAAGTGGTCGCCGCAGCTCTCCCCCGACGGCGAGAAGGTGGCGTACGTCTGGAGTGGGCCGGCCGGGGACAACTGGGACATCTACGTGAAGGCTCTGGGCGTAGGCA
>Ga0214472_10001721_pt1 | contig 24007 bp, 16 predicted proteins | sample RVTome_6_FD_207662 | JGI IMG/M metagenome (GOLD analysis project Ga0214472, IMG submission 207662) | Soil microbial communities from uranium-contaminated site in the Upper Colorado River Basin, Wyoming, United States - RVT140D175 | ecosystem: Environmental > Terrestrial > Soil > Contaminated >...
ACGAGATGATCGAGTCCGCCGATGATCGGCTCGAGGTTGAGCCGACGCACCGCGATGACCTGGCGTTCTGGAACTTCTCGGGTGGAACCACCGGCAAGCCCAAAGGCGTTCCCCATATGCATCGCGACTCCGTGCTTTCCTTTAACTCCTTTAACTACATTCTCGGCTACAAGACCGACGATATCGTCCTGCTCGTCCCCAAGCTATTCTTTCACTACGCCCGCGATAATGGGTTGTTGTTTGCCCTACGGAGCGGAGCCGCAGTGATCTTGTTCGGGGAAAGGGCGACGGCCGCGTTGATATTCCAGCTCATCCGAGAGTTTCGCCCCACGGCGATGCTCAATGTGCCCACGATGATGCGGGCGATGATTCAGACCCCCGCACATGAGCGCGCTGATTTGAGCTGCCTTCGTCTCTGCCTTTCTTCGGGGGAAGTGCTCTCTCCGCAGCTTTATGCGGAGTGGCTCGGCACTTTCGGAACCGAGGTGATCGATCGCTTCGGCTCGGCTGAGTCCGGCATGGGTTATCTCTGCAATCGGCCGGGCGCGGTCAGACCTGGCAGCTCAGGGAAGGTCACACCGCTGGCAGAGATCAAGCTCGTCGATGACGAGGGAGTGGAAGTTCCCCAGGGGCAACCGGGTCTTTTGCTCACGCGCAGCGATGCCGCCGCCCAGTATTACGTCCGCGAGCATGAAAAATCGAAAGCGACGTTTCTCGGCGACGAATGGATCAACACCGGAGACATTTTCATCCAGGACGAGGCGGACTACTTCTGGTATATCGGGCGCGCCGATGAAATGGTAAAGGTAAGCGGAGTGTGGGTGTCGCCCCTGGAGATCGAACGCGTTCTTCAGGAGTGTCCCAATGTCAGAGAGTGCGCGGCGTTGGGGATCAAGGACGGGGACGGACTGTTGAAGATACAGGCGTTCGTCGCGCTGAGGGACGGGGAGCAGGGTAATGCGGAGAAGCGGGATGAGCTGGAACGATATTGCCGGGAGCGGTTGGCGCCGCATAAGATTCCGAGGGCCTTTGAGTTTCTCGACGAGCTGCCCAAAACCGGGCAGGGTAAGGTCGATCGGCGGCTGTTGCGGGAGCGGGCGCTTTAAAGTGACGGTTATGAATAGGTTTGCATACCCCTCACCCTAACCCCGTGGAGTATTTACCACGGTCGAGACTGTAGACCCGATCGAGTAGCTACTCCACGGGGGAGAGGGGACCTAAGAAGTCTCCCCTCCCTTGACGGGAGGGGATTAAGGGGAGGGTGATTGCTGAGGTAGGCTGTGCTTTTAGGATTGCCGGAATTCGAAATGTTTTTTTCCCGCAGCGTCGAGGAGACCTGCGCGCTACTTTCCGAGCATGGCCAACATGCGCAGATTGTCGCGGGTGGGACCGATCTGTTCGTCAAGATGAAACAGAGAAGACTGGTGCCCTCGGTTCTGATCAATATCAAGAGGATCTCCGGGCTCGATCAGATCCGCTGGGATGCCGGCGAAGGATTGCACATCGGCCCATTGGCGACAATTCAAGCAATCAGGGAGTCGACGCTGATTGCCAAGCAATTTTCGGTTCTGAGCGAGGCCGCCGGCGTGTTGGGAACAGAGCAGGTTCGAAACCTCGGAACCCTCGGCGGCAACCTGGGAAATGCCTCCCCTTCCGCCGAATTCGCCCCGCCGCTATTGATCCTGGACGCATCGGTCCGCTGCCTGGGGCGCCGCGGCGAGCGCGTGGTGCCGCTCGACGGTTTCTTCGTCGGTCCGGGGAAGAGTGCGCTGGAGACGGATGAAGTCATCACCGACATCCAGGTGCCGAATCCGCCCGACCGCGCGCAGCTTGTTTATCTCAAGCATAGTCTGAGGCGGATGGATGTGGCGATGGCGGCGGCGGCGGTCTTCGTATTGCTCGATGGAGATGTTTGCCGCGACGTACGCATCGCCCTGGGGGCGGTCGCGCCGACGGTTTTTCGCGCCAGAGGGGCCGAGCAGACGCTCATTGGCAAGCGCCTCACCGGAGATTCGCGCGAAAGCGAATTGCTCGAAGAGGCGGCGCAGGTGGCCGTGGGCGAAGCGCGCCCCATCGACGACATTCGCGGCTATGCATCCTATCGCAGGAAGGTTGTCGCCATGCTCGTGCGCCACGGGCTGGAACATGTGATTGCCAAGGCTAGGACGCAAGCGACGGAGATGCACGCAAATGAAACATGACATTCAGTTGCGCGTCAATGGCGAGGTGCGGGGCATGGCCGTGGAGCCTAATGGGACACTATTGAATGTGCTTCTTGAAGACTTCCGATTAACCAGGACCAAAGAGGGGTGCAGCGTCGGAGAATGCGGAGCCTGTACCGTCTCAATTGACGGCAAGTTGGTCAACTCCTGTCTGGTGCTGGCCGTGGATGCCGATGGCAAGAACATCGTCACCATGGAAAAATCCACTACCGGCGACCCCGGCTTCAGTTCGAAGATGGAGGCCTTCATCCATCCCGACGAGGGGGCGCACCAGGCGAACTTCGGCGTCGTGGGCACGACGAGCACCGAGGTTTTCACCTTTTGCCATCTATGCGCCGCGCATTGCAGCATGAAAGCCATTGTGCAAGACGGCAAGCTCGTCGATCTGGAACCGGACATGGAGAGCGGGCTGAGCGCCGAGCAGTGCGCCGTGAACAAAGGGCGCTTCACGATTCCCGAGGTGATGGGCCACAAGGACCGGCTGCTGTTCCCGCAAAAAAGAGTCGGCGCGCGAGGCGAAGGCAAGTGGCAGCGGATTTCCTGGGATGAGGCGCTGGATACAATTGCGGAAAAATTCAACGCGATCAAGCAGCAGTTCGGACCCGAATCCGTCGCGTTCGGGTTGGGCGAGCCCAAGGGCTTGGAATTCGCCTTTGCCCAACGGCTGGCGAGCGCCTTCGGCACTCCTACCGTGGTCACGCCCGGCTGGTCATGCGGCGTCCCCAAGGCGATGGCCGCTGCTTTCACCTACGGCGCGGGCGCCGTCTGCGATGACAGCAACACCCCTGCGCTGCTGGTTACCTGGGGCGTCAACATGGGTCATACCACCGGCGGCCTGCGCAGAGAGACCCTGGAGAGGATTCTTGAATCCGGCGGCAAATTGATCGCGGTCGATCCGCAGAAAACCTACGTGGCAAAGCTCGCCGACCTGTGGATCAAGCCGCGCCCGGGCAGCGACGGCGCCTTGGCCGCCGGCCTGCTTAAAGTCATCGTCGAGGAAAAACTCTACGACCCGGAGATCGTCGCCGATTGGACCGTCGGATTCGAAAAGCTGCAAGCGCATGTCGCCACCTATTCGCTAGAAGAGATCGAAAAACTGACCTGGGTGCCGCCCGATCAAGTCAAGCAGTTCGCGAGAATGTACCGGCAGATCAGGCCGGCGGCGATTCATATCGGTAACGCCGTCGAACAGCATATCAACAGCTTTCAGACCGCCCGCGCCATCTGCATCATGCGGGGGATCTGCGGCAGCCTCAACGTTCCGGGCGGAGATGTCTATTTAACTGCTCCCGCCTACACCCGGCCGGGAAACTTTTTTCTGCTGCACAAATACCCGCGGCGGGCCGAAAGGATTCTTGGCAAGAGACACAAGTTCGCCGCGCGTTCGGCGTTTATACCGCCGCATATCTTGACGCGGGCGATCATCGAGGCGGACCCTTGTCCGGTCAAGGCGGCGATGTTCATCCTCTCCAATCCGCTGGTGAGCTGGCCCAATTCGAAAGAGACTTATCAGGCGTTGATGAAGCTCGAGTTCATCGTCATTTCGGAACTCTTTATGACTCCAACGGCGGCGTTGGCGGACATCGTGCTGCCCGCCGCCTGGGGCATGGAACATGAGGAGCTGGGATATTGGCCCGGCTGGCACGAAGAGATCCGCGCCTATCCCAAGCTCGCCGAGCCTCCCGGCGAATGTTGGCCGGATACCAAGATCATCAATAAGATCGCCAAGCGGCTCGGTCTCGCCGAAGATTTTTGGGACGACGATAATGACGCCCTCGATGAGATGCTCAAACCCAGCGGCATGAGCTACGACAAATTCAAGGGCCAGCGGGTGATGCAACCGGCGACGGAGTATCACTCGCACGACTACCGCACGCCGTCGAAAAAGATCGAGATCTATTCCGAGCGGCTTGAAAAGACCGGTTACGCGCCGATGCCACTATGGGAGGAATTGAAGCTGGCGCCGGAAATTCCCGAGGATTACCCGCTGCTGCTCACCAATGCGAAAGAGGAAACCTACATGCTGAGCGGGTTCAAGCAGGTCGCCTCGGTGCGCATCATCCGGCCGGACCCCCTGGTCGAGGTGCATCCGGACACTGCGGCGAAGTATGGACTCGAAGAAGGCCAATGGGTGTTCATCGAAACCAAGGAAGGCAAGATCAAGCAGCGGCTGTCGCTTAATCGGAGCCTCGACCCGCGCGTAGTGGTGGCGGCGTTCGGATGGTGGTTCCCCGAGCAGGCCGAATCCGGCTACGGCTGGAGCGGCAGCAACATCAACATGCTCACCCCCAGCGGACCGGACTATGACCCATCCACCGGCGGCGTTTCTTTGCGCGGATTACCGTGCAGGATTTCCGGCGCGTAACCTAGGCTGCTGAAAAAGACTCATATGCTTCGTTGCGCTCAATCGCCTCGCTCCGACGTACCAGCTTGCAAAGCGCAAGGGGCAAAGAGCAAAGAGTAGGAGAACGCTTTGCGCCATGCCCTTAGCCCTTAGCGAACCCTCGCGCCTCGTCTCTGAGATCTTTTTGAGCAGCCTATAACAGATTTTTTCGACAAGTCACCACAAGAAGCAGATCCGCAGAGGAGGAAGCGAGGCCATGGCCTATGAAACACTTTTGATCGAGAGCAAAGATCAGATCACTACCATTACGCTCAATCGCCCGAAATCGAAGAACGCGATGAATCCGCAGATGCACTTCGACATGTGCGACGCGCTGGCCGGAGTCGAGCGCGACGATGACTGCCGGGTCCTGGTGATCACTGGTGCCGGCGACAGCTTCTGCGCCGGCATGGACGTCAAGGAATACTTTTACGATACCGAGGAAAAACCAGCGGAGCGTGCCGCCGCGCGCAAGGCGGCGTTCGAGTGGATGTTCAAGCGCTTGCGGCTTCTGCCCAAGCCGACCATTGCCGTGGTGAATGGCTGGTGCTTCGGCGGCGCTCTGGCGTGGCTCGCCGTCTGCGATTTTGCCGTCGCCAGCGAGACGGCGACCATCGGCCTCTCGGAGGTGAACTGGGGGATCATTCCCGCGGGAGGAGTCACCAAGCTGGTGAGTGCCATGCTCGCGCCGCGCGACGCGCTCTATATGATCATGACCGGCAGGCCGATCAACGGAAAGCAGGCCGCGGAGATGCGCCTGGTCAACTCGGCCGTGCCGCCGGAAAGACTTGCCGAGGCGACGCTCGACCTTGCCGAGGAGCTTAAAAAGAAAAATCCGACCGTGCTGGCGTATTGCAAAGAAGTGTTCCGCGTCGACCAGAACCTGAGTCTCGAAGACGCAATTGCCTGGGAGACGTCGAAGTGGACGGAGCTCGACGCGATCGGGAAAAAAACCTGGCACAAGGGAGTCAAGCAGTTCAAGCAGGAGCGCACCTTCCGTCCCGGCCTGGAAACCTACGAGTGGAAAAAATAACGTTGGGTCTACGCCGCCACGAAGACCCCCAGCAGAACTGAAACCGACTCGGAGTATCTCTCGCCAAGCATGTCCTGAGCCATGTCGAAGGGGCGCAAAGGCGCCAAGGAAGAGCATTGTCATTTCGAACGAAGAGAGAAATCTTTCCTAGATCCCTCGCATGCGCTCGGGATGACAGGCATTGGGCCTGTCACTTGGCGTCTTGGCTAGAGAGATTCCGAAGTTCCTGTGTAGATCACAAGGTTTCAGATTCGAACACTTCGATCATCAAAAAATCTAAGGAGAGGTTTCGATGGCTTACTTTCGCGATCTACATGAATGGCTCGACTTTCTGGCCTCCCGGGGCTTTCTGCGGCGGATCAGCCGGCCGATCAACAAGGATACAGAGATGCACCCGCTGGTGCGCTTTCAATTTCGCGGCTTGCAGGAGCCCGACCGAAAGGGCTGGTTTTTCGACAACGTCGTGGACGTCACCGGCAGAAAGTACGACATTCCCGTGGCTCTGGCGGTCATGGCGCCGAATCGCCTCGTCTACGCGCTGGGGATGGGCGTGAATTCCGCGGCGGAGATTTCCACCAAGTGGGCTTACGCGCAGACGCACACCATCCCTCCACGCACGCTGTCTTCCGGGCCGTGCCAGGAGCTGATCTTTGAAGGCCAAGCTCTGCGGGACGCCGGCGGCGCCGGCATGCTTCCGGTGCCCATTTCGACGCCGGGCTTTGATTCCGCTCCCTTCCTGAGCTCGGGCCACTGGGTCACCAAAGATCCGGAAACGGGAGAGCACAACTTCGGCACATACCGGGGTCAGATCAAAAGCCCCACGCGCATCGGCCTGTTCGCCTTTGCGTACCAGGATGTCAGCGTCCACTGGAACAAGGCTCACGCCCTGGGCAAACCGCTGGAAACGGCGATCGTGATCGGCTGCACGCCGAATCTTTCCTATTGCTCCACGTCGCGGGTGCAGCGGGAGTATGAAGTCGCCGGTGGAATCGCGGGCGAACCGGTGGAAGTCGTGCGCTGCAAAACGGTGGATCTGCTGGTGCCGGCTCACAGCGAGATCGTGATCGAGGGCATCATCCCGACGGACGAGCTCGAGCCCGAAGGGCCGTTCGGCGAGTTCACCGGCTACATGGCTCACCGGGAGCCGGACAAGTTCATGAACGTCACCTGCATCACGCGTAAGCGCAACGCCATTTACCAGGCCTTTTTCAGTCAGTTTCCTCCCAGCGAGAGCAGTGTGCTTCGCGGCGTCGGGCAGGAAGGCAGATTTTATAAACTGCTGACGGTGGACCATGGGATGAAAGGCATCCTCGATGTGGCTTTGCCGGAGTCGGCCGGCGGCCACGGCGTCTGCGTCGTGCGCATGGATAAATCGGCCGGCACGGATCCGATGGCGGCGCTGCGGGTGCTGGCCGACCTGCCGCGCTCGGCGCCCAAGATCCTCGTTGCGGTCGACGACGACATCAACGCTTGGGACGCGGATTCGGTCAACTGGGCGATGTCCTACCGGATACAGCCGCACCGGGACGTGGAGATACGTGACATTCAGGCTTCCACGGGCCTGGATTTTTCCCTGGTGCCGCCGGAATCGCGCGGCGAGTTCACGACGGTGAAAGCTTCCGCGATCTTGATCGACGCCACCCGCAAGTGGAATTATCCTCCCACCTCGCTGCCGGAGAGAGCCTACATGGAGAAGGCTCAATCCTTGTGGCGTGAGTTGGAGCTGCCGCCGCTCCAACTAAAAAGCCCCTGGTTCGGTTACAACCTCGGCAGTTGGAGCGAGGAAGACGCGGCGGACGCGGCGCGGGCCGTGCGCGGGGAGCACTACCGCACGGGAGAATTGCGCGAGCAGCAGAGAGTGCGCCTCGGGAAAGGCGAGAAGAAGTAATCGCCGTCAGCGAAGGCGATTATCCCGGATTCCGCAGTGGGAAAGTGACGCTGTGAGCGAGGGGCAAACCTTGCGCAACGAAGACAATGCTTTCCTACCCCTGAGCTCAAGACGGATCTTGCTGCTTTGCAGATTTTGTCAGAGTAATAAGGCGTTGTGCCAAGCGGCGGAAAAGACTTTGAAACAGCACGTCTGGGTGTCTTCGCCGCTCCAGGTTCGCTCCTCGCTCATGTTCAACTGCGGAATTCGGGATGAAAACAAAATCATCAACCACAAAGTCTCGCCGTCGGCTCGAGCGGCGGGTTAACTCTGGAAGATATCTTTTACGTCAGTACGTTCAAAACGGCCGCTGCTCTCCGGAGGGGTTTGTCAAACGTCCAAATCATGCACCCTGTGAGCAGCGTGGAAGCAAGGAGATGAGCATCCACCCAGCCGATACCTCGTCCATACAGACGCTGCGCCTCTAGAAAAGCCATGACTTCGTCATGTTCGAGCAGCTTTGCCTCCGGCAAGGCTTTCAACATGCTCAGAATCTCGCCCCGTTTCTGTAGCGTTCCGCAAGCCAACTCACCGACAACAAATGGATGGCAAAGAACTTTTTCGTCAAATAGCAGATGCTTTAGACGATCGCTTCCCGCTCGGAAATGCTCGATCCAAACCGAAGTGTCAACTAGAATCATGCGGCGTTGCCAGAGCGCCGCCTCCGAATCGCGCGAAGCTGCTTCTCGGTCCCGCCAAGATCGGCCAAGCGGCGAGCGCTCTCTTTAGCGATTAGAGCCTCAAGCCCCAGACGCACCAAAGAGGTTTTCTCTCTGACCCCAGTCAGTTTGGCAGCATGCTGTAAGAGAGAATCATCGATATTAAGTGTTGTTCTCATATGCATGAGCATGCCCTATATATGCATACAGGTCAAATCTGGGAGAGATAACGTATGCGTGGGCACAAAGGACGCCCGTTGTCATTTCAACCGAAGGGAGAAATCTATCTCAGATCCCTCGCCTTCGCTCGGGATGAGGGACCGTGGCCTGTCACCTTTGCGAACTTGGCGTCTTGGTGGGATACAATCCGGAGCTCTGGTCGCTCAGGCGGCGCGGACCGGCAGAAAATGGCACCTTACCCTATTTACGTTCCGACGTTCTGCTTCCCTTAATTTTACTGTGATTATATGAGAGTGTGTGAAAAAAATAGCCACTCGGCCTGAACGTCCTGGCGGATCTCCGCACGATGACCATCCCCTGGGAGGTCGGCAACGTGGTAACCTCCCGAAAGCTTCTCCAGAGCCAGCGAGATGTGGTCGAGAGAGCCATCAAAGCCCTGCTGGAAGGAAACGCCTATGTTCTCAACCCGGCCTACCGTCCTTCGATGATCGAACTTTTGAAGACCCGTCTCGGTCTAAAGACTGCGCAGGATGCAGCCGGCGCTTACGAGGACACGATAAAATATTACGTGCTCAAGAAACCCTACCCGTACCGGGAAGGGCTCCAGTCGATTATCGCCGAGGTCGGCAAGATCGCGCCCAGCGCGGCGAGCTTCAGATTTGAGGACGTGGCAGACCCGAGCATCATCGAAAAGCTCGACAAGAACGGCTACATCGACGGCTTGTATCGATAAGGAAGCACGAGCGGATTTGATGGGTACCAAGAGAAAAAAATAAGGGAATCACGGAATAGCCGAAACCACTGCCGTCATCCCCGTCAAATCGAATTCTGCGACGAACGAACCTCACGCCGAATCCAACCGTCGTTCGTTCAGGTCAATCCTGGGATTTTCACGCTACCACCCCCTTTGATTTCTTCTCCGCCATGTACTTCTTCATAGCAAGACGCCTCTTATTTCTTTTGCGTTTCTGCCAATTTTTTCGTGCGTCCTGCTTCATGCGTATTCTCCTTGAGCGCCGGGATAAACCGGCGGGTTGTTTGCGGATGGGAGTCCTACACGGGTAAGGGTTAGCCACTCACGGCGGACTTGAGTCATGCGTGGCTGTCCGCAAGTTCAGCCACGAAGCGTCGATAAAGGAATGTGCAGGCATGGTAACGAGCCGAGTTAAACTTATCAATCCTGCGAGATTTGCCTCAGGCGTCGTTCAGTTCAATTCTTACGCTTCGTCCAAGACCTTGAATACCGGCGGACGGCTGTCTATCATGTCTAGAATATGGAGAAATGATCGAAGGAGGTTTTTATGGACGGGGAAACATCGAAGGAAAAGCTCGTCAGCGATCTAAAGACTTTGGTCGGCGACGCCGAGGAGCTTCTCAAAGCCACGACAAATCAAGCCGGGGAAAAAGTCGCGCTAGCGCGCCAGAAGATCGAGCAAAGCCTGATCGAAGGGAAAAAAGCGCTGGCCGACGCCGAGCAGACCCTGGTCAAGAAATCGAAGGAATGCGCGGAGATCGCCGACGACTACGTGCGGGAAAATCCCTGGAGCGCGATCGGCATCGCCGCCAGCGCGGGCCTGGTGCTAGGCTTGCTGATCAAGGGCAAGTAGTTCCCCGGTGATGACTGACAAGGATTCTGGCACCGCAGGCGGCGGCGCCCACGGTCTTGTGCATGCTTTCAAAGCCTTGCTGGCGGCCTTAAGTGCCGCGCTGCGCACAAGACTGGACCTTTTCGCCGCCGAGCTCGAAGAGGAGCGTGAGCGCCTGAAGCAAACCCTGGTGCTCACGCTGCTGCTTTTTTTCGGTCTGGGCCTCGGCTTTATTCTCCTGACGATTTTTCTCGTCGCGCTTTTCTGGGAGGGGGGCTGGCTCACCGCTCTCGGCGCTCTCGCCGCGGTTTATCTCGCCATCGGCATCGTCGCGGCTTTTAAGCTTCGCAGCCGGATTCTTACGCGCCCCGGTCTCTTTCCGGCTACCCTGGGAGAATTGGCAAAGGACCGCGATCGTTTGAGGTCATCTACCCGTGAATAAACGATTCGAGGAATTGGCGCGCCGCAAACAAGCGCTGATCAACCGCTGCGCCGACCAGCGCGCCGAGCTATCGGACCTATGCGACCGGATACGCTCGCCGTTCGATATCAGCGGAACACTCCTTGGAATCGGTAGAATGCTCAAGACCCACCCTATGATCGCGGCAGGCGTATCTAGTTTGCTCGTCAGCGGCTATGCCGGGCGTTTGCTCAAATCAGCGGGGGAGCTCGTCAAGCTCTGGCGCCTCGCCCTGCCGCTCTGGGGTTGGTGGACCAAGCGCCGCAGACATCCCTAGCATTTCAGCCTTAACCGATTAAACGTTTTGAACTGTTTGAACGACTTGAACGATTTGAACGACTCGTCAGTCTATTCCGTCCTCGCCCGCTCTTCTTTCCTCGGATCCGCCGCGCCGCTCGCTTTTCCTTGCTTGACCACGATCGCTTGGACCACGCCGGCCACGCCCCGTTCCCAGATAAGAATAGACCCGGCGCGAAGCGCGAAAACTTGTATCGGTAAGTGGAGAAAATTACGCGTGGCGCAAGCGAGCGCCAGCCGAGATAAGCCGCCGTTCGTTAGGGGGATAACCCGCCGCCCTGGCAGCTTTTGGCGGGAAACGAAATGTTGACAAATTGGGGTCGCTGGTGGATATTGCAACCGATTTTGATTCTACTGTCGGAGCCGCCGCCCGAGCTAAGCTGACCGGCATTTATCGCCGCCTACGGCGGCTCACTTACTTAAAAGTTAGCAGGATCCAATTACACTGTGACACTGGACCAGGCAATTACTGAATTACGGAAGCGCAATGAGAAAGTACCCCTTCCTCTTCGACTTCCCAGCGAAAAGGAGGTTCAAGAAACTGAGTTGAGCCTCGGGCTGCGGTTTCACCCTGACTTGGTTCACTATCTCCTCCACGCCAGCGATATCGTGTATGGCACACAGGAGCCCGTAACTATTACGCGGCCTAGTGCTCACACTCATCTGGAATCTGTCGCCCGTGAAGCTTGGAGCGTAGGACTTCCCACCGACCTTATCCCGATTTGTGAGGATAACGGAGATTACTTTTGCATGGAGCCATCGGGACGGATTGTATACTGGTCGCATGATGGTGCCACAGATGAAAGCTGGCCCGATCTCGCGACTTGGATTGTCGAAGTATGGTTAGGTAAGCGTTGACCTGCCAACAATCGGCTGGACTGGCCGGCCACGTGCGCCAAAACAAAACGACTCACGGGACCGCCGGTCAGCCGAATAGCGTTCGCGAGATCTGCAATCCCATGCTATCTTGACTCGCAAGGAGAATTATATGGCGCATTCCTTACCTGAAATAGAGAAGGACGCGTTGCGATTGTCGCCCGCGGATCGTGCGCGGCTCGCGGTGCGGCTCCTGTCGAGCCTAGAGGAAAGCGCGGAATCGCCAGAGGAGATCGAAAAGCTCTGGATTAAAGAGGCAGAGCGACGCTTTCAGGAACTGCGCGACGGTGTTGTGGAAGGGATCCCCGCTGCTGAGGTTTTTGCGGAGCTGCGGAACAGGCGGCCGTGAAGGAGACCATCTTCCACCCGGAAGCTCGGGCGGAGATGCGTGAAGCAGTCGAGTTTTATGAAGCCCGGCTCGATGGGCTCGGTCTGCGGTTCTTGTCGGCCGTCGAGCAGACAACGGAATGGATTTCCGCCCATCCGGAAGCAGGCGCTCCCCTGGGCGAATTCCGTAAGCGGATCGTCCCTGGTTTCCCCTACAACATCATCTATCGTGTTTGGGAAGATTACATCTACCTCGTCGCCGTCGCTCACCAACATCGTCGTCCAGGTTATTGGCGGGCGCGAACTGACCGTCGCTAACCATCGGCTTAAGAACGACGCGCAGAGAACGCGCGCGTCCTAGCCTGAACGTTCGGCGCCGTCCTTTCCTCACGCCATCGCAAACTGTTTCCGCTTGAACGTTTTGAACGGTTGGAACGATTTGAACGACTCGTCAGTCTATTCCGTCCTCGCCCGTTCGCCTTTCCTCGGGTCCGCCGCGCCGCTCGCCTTTCCTTGCTTGACCATGATCGCCTGAACCACACCGGCCACGCCTCGTTCTCTGACGCTGTGCCCGCGCCGCTCCAGCGACCTCTTGGCCTCAGCGGAAATGTCCGCCTCGGCGACGAGATTGTCCGGCATCCACTGGTGATGAATGCGCGGCGAGCCAACGGCTTCTTTCACCGGCATTTGAAAATCGATCAGGTTCAGAATCGTCTGCAAAGTCGCGCTGATGATCCGCGGCCCGCCGGCGCCGCCCACAACCACTTCCGGACGCTCTCCCTGTAAAATGATTGTCGGCGCCATGCTGCTCAGCGGCCTTTTCTTCGGCTGCAACGCATTGGCTTCGTTGCCGACAAGGCCGTAGACGTTGCCGCTCGGATGAATCGCAAAGTCATCCATCGTGTTGTTGAGCACGATGCCTGCCTTGGGCACCATGACTTTCGCGCCGAAGCGGGTGTTGACCGACTGCGTGCAGGCCACCGCGTTGCCGAAGCGATCGACGACGCTGAAGTGCGTCGTGCCGCCCTGTTCCGCTTTGAAATTGACCAGACCGTAGAATTTGGGAGGCTGGGTCTTTACCGGCGAGATGCGCCTGCGAATCCAGGCCGCGTAATCTTTGGACGTAAGCATCGCCAGCGGCGCCTTGACGAAATCCGGGTCGCCCAGATAGTGCGCGCGGTCGGCAAAAGCATGCTTCATCGCCTCGGCGAGCAATTGGAGATAGGTTCCCTCGTTGTGGCGCAGCTTCTTGAGCGCATGGCCGTCGAGCACGTTGAGCATTTGGAGCAATGCGATGCCGCCGGAGCTCGGCGGCGGCATGGCGATAACCGTTCGTTTACGGTACTGACCGATCAAAGGCTCACGCCAGACGGCTTTATAGTTTTTCAGATCGTCGAGAGTTAAGATTCCGCCTTCCTTCTTAACCGTGTCGGCAATCGCCTGGGCGATCCAGCCCTGATAAAAGACATCGGTCCCCTGGGACGCGATGGCCTTCAACGTCTCACCGAGTTCCGGCTGCCGAATTAGTTCGCTCTCGGCGGGCACCTGGTCTTTTGGCAAAAAGACCCGCGCGAGGTCGGGAATTTTTTTTATCGTCGCCTGCTGGCGGTCAATGGCGAAGCGCAGGGCCGCCTCCAGCGGGAAGCCTTCGGTCGCGAAGCTAATGGCCGGCGCCATCAAAGCCTGAAGCGGTAGGTTGCCGAAGCGCTTGAACGCCGCCAGCAAACCCGCCACCTCGCCCGGCACAGCCACCGCCAAGCCGCCGGTGAGGCTGAGCGCGGGCACCGGTTTGCCGTCTTTTATGTACAGCTCTTTGCGCGCGGCCTCCGGCGCGGTCTCGCGAAAATCAAGGGCGTGGGCGCGCCGCTCTTTGGCGTCGTAGATCACCATAAAACCGCCGCCGCCGAGGCCGGATGACGCTTGATCGACGACCGATAACGCGAACGCCGTCGCGATGGCGGCATCCACCGCATTGCCGCCGCGCTCGAGAATTTCCATGCCGGCCTTAGTAGCAAGCGGGCTATCAGACACGACCAGACCGGAAGCGGCGCGCTGGGCAAAACCGGCTTGCGGTGCCCCGAGAGCGCTGACGAAGACAATAAGGGTGAAAAAACTTCTCGCGATGAACAAGCGGCGCGTCATCATTGTTTCTTTGTTTGGGTGTTCCGGGATTACTGTGAAAGACTGCTCACCACAGAGACACTCGCCCTGTGGAATACCGGGCTGCAATTCCACAGGGCAAGAGTTCACGAGGGTTTTTTCTACTCCCTCTCCTCCACGCCCTCAGCGCCTCCGCGTGCAATTTCCGAGTCCTTGCACTGAAATAGCGTTGGCCAGGTTAGCCACACAGAAGCCTGAATATCCCTTTGTTTAATGTGTCGCAGACGGATTTGCAACTTGAAAGCGGCACAGCAGGTGAGACGAAAGATCAACTTGTTTCCTAGATACGGTTTTCTCTTGCCAATCAGAACCCCATATTCCATATTGATTCTGCGACGACACGCCGTGGCGCGGCGATCGACGACCCACCATGCAAACGATCCTGGGGCCATTTCATCCGTACCTGGAAAACGCCATCGTCGACGAAATTTCGAAATACAAGAGCGCCGATCCGCTTTGCCCGCTTCTGGTCTTGCTCCCTTCCGATGCTTTGCGGCGGCGGCTTAAGATTCTTTTGGCCCGCGAACGCGGCCTTTCGTTGGTGAATCTCGAGCTGCTGACTTTTTCCCAGCTTTCCTTGAAGCTGTTCGCGGAAGTCAACGGCGCGGCTGTTCCGGTTCTGCGCGACGATCTCTTTTTCGAAGAAGTGCTGCGCCAGCTCATCCGCGGACGCCAGCCGGGGGCCGAAGCCTTCGCCGCAATCGAAGAGCGCGCCGGCGGCTGCGCGGCGCTGTGGCAGACGCTGCGGGATTTGCGCGACGCCATGGTCGATCCTGGAGTCGCGCTGGAAGCCCTACGCGAGGGTCAGTTCAGCCGCAAAACCAACGAGCGAACCGCTGATCTTTTAGTCTTGCTGCAAACATTCTTGAGTTATTGCGCCAGCCAATCGATCGGCAGCCACGCGGACCTGGACAGGCTGGGCGCGGCGCAAGCGCCCGGCTCTTCTTTCCTCCGCCGGTTCGCCCAGATTTTCTACTACGGTTTTTACGACCTCACGCAGGTTCAGATCGAGCTATTCCACGCGGTCGCGCAAAACTATCCGACGACGCTCTTTTTTCCGCTGCTCCCGACACGGCCGGGACACGATGCCTGGAGCTTCGCCGGGCGTTTTTACGAGCGCCATGTCCAGGGCTACAACACCGCGCCGGCCGCGGAACTGGTCGAAGCGAGCGACGCGACATTGCCTCTTACGCTCCGGCTCTTCGATGAAAACACCGAGTGCGCTTACGCCGAGCCGCCGCAGTCGTGGCGCTGCACGGTTGCAAATGCTTTTGGCATCCACGATGAGGTCGCCGCCGCCGCCAAAGAAATCCTCCGGCTCGCCGATGAGGAACGGTTTGCGTTTAATGAAATCGGCGTCGTCGCCCGGAGCCTCGAAACCTACGGGCCGGCGATCAAAGAACTCTTCTACGAGCACCAAATTCCCATAACCGGCGCCCTCGAAGAACCGCTGGGGCAATTTCCTCTGATCAAATCGGTGACCCTGCTGTTGAATTTGCCGGCGAAGGACTTTCTGCGCTCCCAGGTCATCGATCTTATTTCTTCGCCCTATTTCAAAATCGAAAATTTCACGGAGGAAAAAGATTGGGCGCGGCCCGACTTGTGGGATCTGGCAACCCGCGAACTGGCGATCACCAAAAGCATCCACGAGTGGCGCCGGCTGCGCAACTATACCCATCGCGACATCGTGATCTCGCAGCTCTCCGGCAACGACGAGACGCGGGTCATTCGCGTCAACGCGGCGCAGCTTCGCTGCCTGGCCGAGATCGTCGAGGGACTCGCCGCCGACCTCATGACGTTGGCGCCGTCCGCATCGTGGAGCTTTTATGCCGAGACCTGGAAAAAGCTTCTTGAAAAGTACCTGGGCATTGCAAACGCCGGCCAGGCGCCGGTAGAGAGCACCGAGGAGCCGTTGCACGAAAAGATCCTCGCCATTCTCAATCAGCTCGCCGGCCTTGACGCCGCCGGCCATCAGGTTTCCTTAAGCGACTTTAGCCATACCTTTCAGCACTGGTTGGAGCGTTCGAGCAGCGCGGTAGCCTCTGGCAATAACGACGGCGTCGCGGTGTTGAGCGCCACCGCCGCCCGCGGCCTTTGTTACCGCGCGCTTTTCATCGTCGGTCTAAACGAGGGAATCTTTCCCCGCACGATTCGCGAAGACGCTTTTTTACGCGACCGCGAACGGGAGATTCTAGAGCGCGACCTGGGCTACAAAATCAATCAAAAGTTGGCGGCCTTCGACGAGGAAAAGCTTTTATTCACGCTTCTGGTCGGCGCCGCGCGCGAGCGGCTCTGCTGTTCTTTTCAACGCGCCGACGAGGGCGGTCGAGCGCTGGCGCCCTCGTGGTACTTAAGCGAGCTCGAGCGCACGCTCGGCCGCCACTCGACCACGTCTCTTAGCAAGATAACCATTCCGCGCAGCGCGCTGGAGAAGTCCGCGTCTCCGCCCTTTGATCGCGACGAATTCTTATCGCCCGAAGAACTCATCATTCGGCTCAGTTTGGCAGGCAAAGATCCCACGCCTCTGGTCGAAGGTTTCGCGCTGGCTCCGGCCCTCTACAAGCAAGGGCGCACAGCGGTCGCGGCGCTCGATCAGAGCGGCGAACGGCTGGGCAGCTACGACGGCGCGACCGGTTCGCTCGCCGAATATTGGGGCCATTTTTCTGAGCGCGGTCTCTCGCCCACAGCGCTGGAAACTTACGCCCGCTGCCCGTTTCAATTTTTCGCGCGCCACGTGCTTGGCTTGGAGCGGCTTGAGCGGCCGGAGGAGATATCGGGTCCCAGCGCCGCCGAATTCGGCGAACTCGGCCACGCGATTCTCAACGGTGTCTATCAGATCTTGATTGACCAGGGCTCCTTCGACGGCAAACCCGCGCCGGCAAGTCTGGATGCGACCCTGGCTGCGGTCGCGCAACGGGTATTTGGCGAATACGAAAGGAACAATCCGATCGGCTACGCCCTTACCTGGGACGATCTCAAAGAGCGGCTCATGCAACTGCTCCGGCAAGTGATTGGCCGGGATCTCGAGGAACTCTCGGCCTCCGGTTTCAAACCGGTAAGCTTGGAGACCGAAACGACCGATCGGCTCGCGATGGATTGGCCCGAGCCGTCCAAAGGCATGACTATTCGCGGCCGCATGGACCGCATCGACCACGATCCGGCAACCAAACGGCTGCGCGTGATCGATTACAAGTTCAAGCTCGGCGCAAACCAGGCCACTGCGGATAAGAATCTCTATCGCGCCGCGCTGCGCGGCGAACGCTTGCAGCCGCCGTTCTATTGTTTGCTTGGGCGGCGTTGGGCCGATGACCATAACCGAAAGTCCACCGATCAGCAGATCGAGGCCAAGTTTTATTACCTCGCCCCGCGCTGGTCCGACGGGCCGCTGGTGGCGTCGGAGTTCGGCGCCGACGGTCTTAGCGGCGATCTTGGAGCCGCGGTCAAGAATACCATCGCTTTTCTAACCGACGGAATTCGCCACGGCCGTTTTTTTATTCAGCGCGGCGAGTACTGCCAGCACTGCGAAGTCGCGGAGATTTGCCGCAAGAACCATCCGCCGAGTCTCTGGCGCGCGGAGAATGATCCGGTGACCCGGCCGCACCGAGAATTGCGCGGCAAAGATCCCAAAAAACTATGACCGTCACTGCGAACGAGACCGATCTCCTCGACGCCGCCGAACGCGAGCGCGCCACCGCCACCTTCGACCGCAACCTCGTGGTCACCGCCGGCGCCGGCACCGGCAAAACGACGCTTTTGGTCGACCGGCTGGCACATCTGCTGCTGCGCAACCCCGACCCGCTGCGCATCACCGAGATTGTCGCGCTCACGTTCACCAACAAGGCCGCCAACGAGATGAAGCTCAGACTGCGCGAGCGGTTGCAATCCTATCTCGCCGTGCGGCTTGACCAGGAACCGGCGCGCGACGCCGAGCGCGGCGCCAAAAGAGAGGTCGAATCGCTCATCGAGCGCTATCAGCTTTCCAAGGACGAGCTCGACCGCCGCGTCCACGATGCCTTGCGAAATCTCGAGCGCAGCGACATCGGCACGATCCATAGTTTCGCGGCGACGCTGCTGCGCCTTTATCCGCTCGAAGCCGGTATCGATCCGCAGTTCCGCGAAGACGACGGCAAGCAATTCGACCGGTTGTTCGACGAGCGCTGGGACCTCTGGCTCGGCGAGGAACTTTCGCTCAAAAGCATCCACGCCGAGCAATGGCGAATCATTCTCGGCAAGCTCGCCCTCGATCAGGTCAAAGCGCTGGCAAAATCTTTCGCCAACGAAACCGTCGGGATAAAATCGGATCAGCGCTCTTCGAAAACACTTCCCCAGGCATTGCGAGATTGGCTCGCTGGATTGGAGGCTAAGGCCGCGGCGCTCAGCGCGCGTCACCCGGAAGACCGGATGAACGAAAAGCTCGCGCGCGCGGCGCTTGAAGTCATTCGAGCGTGCCGCCAGAGCGGGGCGGCAACACATGGAGATACGGAGACGGAATCGTTGCTTCGGGAAAAATCGATCAACCGAAACCTCAAGGGCTGGTCGGGAGAGGACATCGCCGAAGCTCAGGACCTCGTGCGCGCGGCCAAGGGGCTACTCCAGGTGGACGGCGAGCTTTCGGCCCTGCTCTGGACGCTGCTGGTCCCCTTCGCCGAAACATTTCGGGAGTTTTTTGTCCACCAAGGATTCATTTCTTTCGACGGCTTGCTCATTCGCGCGCGCGACCTGGTGCGCGATCATCTCCAGGTGCGCGCGGAGCTCAAGCGGTGCTACCACTCGATCTTGATCGACGAATTTCAGGACACCGATCCGATCCAATATGAAATCTTGCTCTACCTCGCCGAGCAGCAGGGCCAATCTGCGCAGGACTGGCGCGAGGTCAAGCTCACGCCGGGAAAAGTTTTCGTCGTCGGCGATCCGAAACAATCGATCTATGCCTTTCGCCGCGCCGACATCGAGGCTTACCTCGAAGTGGTCGAGAAAATCATCAAGGCGCAGGACGGGATCGAGTGCCGCCTGACGACGAATTTCCGCAGCAACGCGCAAATCCTCGAGGTCGTAAACGGCATTTTCACATCACTCATCCAGGCGCGGGACGGCATCCAACCGCCCTACATCGCGATTCATCCGGCGCCGGGCCGGAGCGGTGCCAGCAGCGCCTTGCCCAAGGTGATCGTCCGTAAAATCGTCGCCGGCGATGACGAACTGAACGCTGAGAAAGCCCGCCGCCTCGAAGGCGAAAGCCTCGCGCTTTGGCTCAAAGACGAAATCCTCGGTAAAACGGCGGTCCTCAACGCCCGCGGCGAAGAAGTCTACGCCCAGCCCAAAGACGTCGCTCTTCTGTTCCGCAAGCTCACCGACATCCACGACTACCTGGAGCCGCTGCGCCGCCAGGGGATTCGCTACGTCGTCGAGGGCGAGCGCCATTTTTACGCCGCCAAAGAAATCATCGACGCGGTTAATCTGTTGCGCGCCGTCGAAAATCCCCACGACCGATTGGCCCTGGTCGGCGTGCTGCGCTCGCCGTTGGGCGGATTGACCGACCGGCAGATTTATGACCTGCACCGAGGAAACCTTCTCGACTACCGCAAAGCAAGCGGCAAAAAAGATTTCGCGCCCGCTCTCGCCGAGCTTTACCAGACTTTGGCGCGGCTGCACTCTGAGACCCGAGTCTTGCCGGTCGGCGCGGCCGTAGCTCATATTTTTGCGAGCCTGCCCATCAAGCTGCTCGCGGCGTGTTATTTTCACGGCGAGCAAGCGGTTGCCAATCTGGAAAAACTCAGACAGCAGGCCGAGCTGTTGGGGCATGAAGGCTTGACCACGCTCAAAGAAGCGATCCGCCAACTGCAAGAGCGCGTGCTCGGCGTCAAAGAAGAAGGCGAGAGCGTGCTCGCCGAAGAGAATCTCGACGCCGTGAGAATCATGAGCATCCACAAAGCCAAGGGGTTGGAATTTCCCATCGTCGTCCTGGCCGGGTGCCAAGCCGGGACGGAAGCGCGCCAGAACGCCGAAGCGGAAGCGCTGTTCGATTGGTCGAGCGGGCTCACCGGCATACGCGTCGGCCCCATCTGCGATCTGGCCGGTCTTTACATTACCGAGAAGACCAGAGTGAGAGCCGAGGAGGAACAAAAGCGCGTGCTTTATGTCGCCATGACCCGCGCCCGCGAACACCTTATCGTCTCCTGCGTGCCGACCGAGCGGCGGTCGGGCGGCAGTTTTTTTTCCATGTTGGACGAATGCCTTACCGGGGATCTCGATGCCACCGAGGCGTCCAAGCGCGTTCAAATCGGCGGTGGCGCAGTCGACATCCAAGTGGTATCGGCGCGCCTCTCGGCACCTGGCAGAGCCAAGAGCAAACTCAAGGGCGGCAGGAGAAAACTTGCGTGGCGGCCCTTTATCGATCGCTGGACGGTCCGGCGCGAACGATACCAGTCGATTATGAACCAGCCGTCTTTTGTGACGCCGACGCTTTTGCAGGAAAAAACCATGGACTTGAGCGAGGCTGTGCCTCAGCATCCGCGTACCGGACTCAAGCGCACACTCGCCCTGGTCGTGGGCGATCTGGCGCATCGTTTCCTCCAGAATTGGAAATTGAGCGCGGACAGCCGCGGCTATCAAACTCAACTAAGCGCCTTCGTCGAGCGCTGGCTGCCGGATGAGCTGCGCCCGGATTGCGGCGCAGTCGAGGCCGATCTCCAAGAGATATTCCAAGAGTTCTTCGGCTCGCCGGCGCATGCTGAACTGGCCGCCGCGCGCATCCTCGGCCGCGAAGTGCCGTTGCTGATGCCCTGGAACGGGCAAATCATGGAGGGCGTCATCGATCTAATCTACGAGGGCGATGGCTTGCTTTATTTGGCGGACTATAAGACAGATAGGATCACCAAGAGCGATTTGCACGAAGCCACGGCGCGCTATCGCCAGCAAGCCGAAATCTATTCCCAGGCCGCGCGGCAGAGCCTACGGCGGAGGGTCGCGGCATTTAAGATTATCTTTTTACGCCTCGGCGAGGCCGTCGAAATCACGGCGGAGAAAAATAAGGAGCTATCGCTCTTCTAGGCTCGCACCTCTCACATGGTCACCGGAACAACCTCAACAAAGTTTATCGCGCCAAGACGCCAAGAGCGCAAAGGAAAACATCTTCTTAATTCTCCGAACTTGGCGAACTTTGCGTCTTTGCGCGAGTCATCTTTTCTCCAATTTGCCCTTTCAAAAGTCGACTGGATTTCAAATATCTTCAGCTAGAGATCAATATGAAAATATTTTTCTTCGATATCGAAACCGTTCCCACCGATCAGTCCCTGCAGGACAACGGCCTGCTGGATTCGCAAATCAAGCTCGACGAGGCGGAACTACTGAAGAAGCTCAGCCTATCGGCGGCGACGGCGAAGATTCTTTGCCTCGGTTACGCCATCGATCCGCCGGTGGATTCCCCGGTGAACGTTCTTGAAGGTGAAGAAAAGGCGATCATTCAGAATTTCTGGAAGCTCGCGCTCGACGTTAATCTCTTCGTCGGCCATAACATTCTCGACTTCGATTTGCGCTTCATCTGGCAGCGCTCGATCATTCACCAGATCAAACCGCCGCGCGACCTCCCGTTTACCCGTTTTCGCAACGCGCCAATCTACGACACCATGCAGGAATGGAGCAAATGGGGTCGCGAGCACGTGAGCCTAGACACCCTTTCCAAAGCTCTCGGCATCCCTTCGCCGAAAGAAAATCTCGACGGCTCCAAGGTCTACCCCTACTACCGCGCCGGCAAGCTCGCCGAGATTTACGAATACTGCAAACGCGACGTAGACACCGCCCGGCAAGTCTACCGGCGGCTGACGTTTACAAAAGGGCCAGATTCCCCTTAGACAGCGTTGGTTGACAGCCCTATCGGAAAAAAGCGGTTCGTGTTTGTGAGTACAAGATCCGACGGAAAATAAATCGGCGCACCAGTATCGTAATGATGGCATCTCAGGAACTTGGCGAAATCTGCCGACGATGATAGGTTGATTGAGCTATTCAACAGTTACCCGGCCCAGACGCATGGTAAAATTCAACTCACGGAAGATCTACGAGTCGTGGAGCGACGGATATGTCCTCGATTTGCATTCTACGGGCAGCACCTACATCGGCGATAACGAATTCGGCCATCCGCAGTTCGAAACGCACCGGACCGAAATCGGCGAGCTACTCTTCCGACTGAAGTACCGCTCCGACGAAACAGCCGTGAATGAACTCGTCGAAGCGGCCAGCAGCTTCATCCGAAAGTGGGCCGTAAAGCCGTCGATTATCGTCACCGTACCGTCGACGAAAGCGTACCGGAAACTCCAGCCAGTCGCTCGCCTTGCCGACGGACTCGGTGCCCGGCTAAAGATACCTGTGGCGCACGACGCCATCCGGAAGCAGAAACAGTTCGCGGAATTGAAGAATGTGTACGATGCGGAAGAACGACGAAGGCTCCTTGACGGAGCCTTTGACATCATCTCCTCACGCGTAAAGGGCCACCGTGTTTTGCTGGTGGACGATCTCTATCGGTCGGGGGCAACCATGAATGCGATTGGCGACGCGTTGCATCGTTCGGGCGCGATTGCAGTCTTCGCGTTTGCCTTCACACAAACCAGGAGCCGAGCTTGAGCAACGTGTTCGTTGGCGGATCGCGCCGGATCAGTCGTCTCAACGTTGAGGTTCGAAAGAGGCTTGAGCAGATTGTTGAGAAGCACCTTGCCGTCTTGGTCGGTGATGCGAACGGCGCGGACAAGGCCGTCCAAGATTTCTTTCGTGCACGTCACTACTCAAACGTCGTAGTGTACTGTACAGAAGGCCACTGTCGGAACAACCTCGGCCAGTGGTCCGTGCGGCCTATTACCCCCCCTCATCGCACACGGGATTTTGAATATTACACTGCCAAAGACGCCGCCATGGCGCGCGAGGCCGATTTCGGTCTCATGCTCTGGGATGGTACTAGTGCAGGAACGCTCGTCAATGTGGCTCGGTTGGTGGCGTTTCACAGACCAGTCGTGGTCTACATCAGTTCACAGCGTCACTTCCTCACGCTGAAGTCCCGTGAGGATCTAGCTGATCTGCTCGCCTCACGCCCGACGGCAGTGCGCTCGCGCGTCGGCGACTACATCGCGCAACACGCTCCCGAGTTTGCGCAACCAAGCATGTTCCGCACCGGCTGACCTGGGGCTGGGAACCGAGGCCAAAGAACGGCGCGGCTCATCGCCACGCCGTTCGATCCGAACATGAGTAGCGAGCGCGATCAGATACTCTTCGAACTTGAACAGCGATTGGCTCAAGTGGGCGCGAAGTTGTCTGCCGAGGAGGCATTTTCTCTCATTGCGGATGATTTTTTCGAATTCGGCTCCTCAGGGAAAGTTTGGTGGAAAGCAGAGATCATTGGAGCGATGTCAGAGTGGAGACCGATCGAGCGGATGGTTGAAGACTTCAAAGTTCGCGAGCTAAGTCCCTCTGTCTGTTTGGTCACGTATCGCGTACTTGGTATGGACAGACGGCCATCCCCTTTTGCCCTTAGAAGTTCTATTTGGCGAAACAATGGCGAAACATGGCAGATAATCTTCCATCAGGGGACGAGTGTGAAATGAGAGCAGGCGCCGGCAAGCTCGCCGAGATTTACGAATACTGCAAACGCGACGTGGACACCGCGCGTCAGGTCTACCGGCGGCTGACGTTTGCGAAGAACACATGACCGTCAAAGTTTCTTTTCGAACCTGCGGGGCCGTTGTAAATAAGCTCAGAAAAGCCAAAAGCAGATTTGACCCTGGTGACAAACGTCGTAGTGTACTGTACAGAAGGCCACTGTCGGAACAACCTCGGCCAGTGGTCCGTGCGGCCTATTACCCCCCCTCATCGCACACGGGATTTTGAATATTACACTGCCAAAGACGCCGCCAT
>Ga0214472_10001722_pt1 | contig 24007 bp, 17 predicted proteins | sample RVTome_6_FD_207662 | JGI IMG/M metagenome (GOLD analysis project Ga0214472, IMG submission 207662) | Soil microbial communities from uranium-contaminated site in the Upper Colorado River Basin, Wyoming, United States - RVT140D175 | ecosystem: Environmental > Terrestrial > Soil > Contaminated >...
ACGATTGCCCGACGTCCTCGAGGTTTCCCGGATCGAGTTCTTCAATCAAGTCGTCGAGCGAGTCCGTCAAGAACTCTACGGCGGGACGCTCCGCGGCGGCTGCGGCCTCCTCAGGATTCTCCTCCGCTTCAGGCTGGGCGACTTGTCGGCGCAAGACCTGCTTCACGTCGTCGATGGCCGACTTGACGGCCGGCAGGTTTTTCGGCCGCGCGCCGAAGCGGGCCTGCTGGGCCATCTCGTCGAGTTCGGTTTCCAAAGCGGCCAACTCCGCGGGCAGTTCCAGCTTCACCGCGGCGCGGACCCGTGCGATCTCCTCCCGGACCTTGCCGGTGTCGAACGACGCGAAAAATGAAACCGCGTCGGCCGCCGCCAAAATGAATACCCACAACAGGGGCACGAGCACGATCAGGATGACCGTCAACGTCGTGGCGGCGGCCGCCACCCGCCTACGGCCTTTCAGCTTGTCGGTGAACCAGCGGTGCAGCGGCCGGAACAGCACCACCAGCACCACGCTGAGAAACATCGGCAGCAGGAAGCCGGCCATCACCTGAAAGACCACCGCGCCGACCACCAACAGAATCACGATCAGAATGATCAACGAAACAACACGCGACATCCGATATTCGCTCCTTCGCGTGACAAGTGACCTGCGTTACGGAACGTCAACGAAATCGATTTGTGTCCATTCGTGTCCATTCGTGGTTTCACTCCCTCCAACCCTCTTCACGAACCGGCAGACCGCCAATTAGCACGCGGCGCCAATTGTAACCCACCACCGGAACTCGCACAGACCGGCTTGCCCCGCGGGGGTGGGCGGATCAGAATGAAATTCGTTCAACTTGCCCCCTCCTGGGACTCGCCCGTGGAGCAATCGATCGACGCAAACGCCGCCGTCACCCCAACTCGGCGGCGATGGTGGCTGACCGCGGCCAAGCTGTTGATCGTCGTGGCCTTGGTCTGGGGCATTCACGGATCGATCGAAAAAGCGCTGGCTCAGCTCGGGCGGCAACAATGGCGGCCGGGCGACATCCGCTTTGGGTGGCTGGCGGCTGCCGCCGGGGCGTATCTGTTGGGCATGCTCCCCTCTGGATTGTTCTGGCACGGCGTGATGCGTCGGTTGGGGGCCAGCCCGGGCTTGTACACCAGCTTGAGGGCTTATTACATCGGGCATCTAGGCAAATACGTGCCCGGCAAGGCGATGGTCGTCGTGTTGCGCGCCGGACTGGTGCAATGCCCCCACACTAAGGCCCGCGTCGCCGCGGCGGCCGTATTTTGCGAGACACTGACGACGATGTCCGTCGGCGGTTTTTTGGCCGGCGCCGTGTTGGCGATTTGGTACCGTCATCAAACAGGCGCCTTGTTGCTGGCAGCCGTGGTGATGGTCGCTTCGGGGCTGCCCACGTTGCCGCCGGTGTTCCAATGGCTGGCCCGTCTGGCTGGGGTGGCGAGAGGAGATCCCGAAACCGCCGCGCGACTGGACCAGTTAGGTTACGGTACGCTCGCGCGGGGTTGGGCGATGATCGCCATCGGCTGGGCCGCCATCGGCGCGAGTCTGGCCATGACGCTCAAAGGGATCGGTGTGGCAGGTGACGTGGACCTGGTGGGAGATCTGCCGCTGTGTTTGGCCGCGGCGGCGTTGTCCGTCGTGGTCGGCTTCTTGTCGCTTGTGCCAGGCGGACTCGTCGTGCGCGAGGCGATCCTGCTAGAACTGCTGGCCGAGTCGTTCAGCGAAGGGCCGGCGATGGTGGCCGCCGTGGTACTGCGCCTGGTGTGGTTGGTAGCCGAACTGTTGATTTCGGGTATTCTATATCTTTCCCGCCCGGCGCCCCCGCGCACGGGGCGGTCCGCATCGAACCCAGTTTGAAGGCCCGCCGTGCTGCTCTCCGTGGTCATCCCCGTTTTCAACGAGGCCGAAAGCCTGGAGACATTGCACCGTGAAATCGAACAAGTGGCCGGTGAGCACCACTACCAATTGGATGTCGTGTTTGTCGATGACGGATCGCGCGACGGTTCTTGGGAAGTCATTTCCCGCTTGGCCGGGGCCGACCCTTCGGTGCGCGGGATCCGCTTTCGCCGCAACTTCGGCAAGGCCGCGGCGCTGGCCGCCGGATTTAGGGCGGTGCGCGGCGAGCTGGTGATGACGCTCGACGCCGACCTGCAGGACGATCCGCGAGAGATTCCGCGTTTCCTCGATGAAATGGACCGCGGACACGACGTGGTCAGCGGTTGGAAACGCGTCCGCCACGACCCCTGGCACAAGGTCGGACCGTCGCGGGTGTTCAATTGGCTGGTCAGCACGCTGACGGGCGTCCACTTGCACGATCACAACTGCGGCATGAAGTGCTACCGGCCGGAGATCTTCCAAGAAGTGCGCCTGTATGGCGAGTTGCACCGGTTTGTGCCAGTGCTGGCTCACGCCCGGGGGTTTCGCGTGGGCGAGATCGCGATCCAGCACCGGCCGCGGCGCTTCGGCCGCTCGAAATACGGCATCCGGCGGTTCGTCAAAGGGTTTCTTGATCTGTTGACGGTGAAGTTTCTTACCGGCTTCGGGCAACGGCCGCAACATCTGCTGGGGACGTTCGGGCTATTGTTCATTTTGTTGGGCGGCCTGGGCATGGTCTATCTGGCCGTGTTGTGGGTCGCGTCGCGGGTGTCCGCGTCGATGGACGTCGTACACCTGCACGAATCGCCCATGTTGTTTTACTGCCTGGGCGCGTTGCTGTTGGGCGGGCAACTGTTTTCGATCGGCTTTTTGGCCGAGATGATCACCGCGTACCAGGGACGGGACGAGGATACGTATTCCATCGCCGAGCGAACCGCACCGGCCGGGCCGCGCACTGCAAACCTCGATGACAACACCCCGTCGCCTACACATGAACGATCCGTCTAAAGAAGACTCTGTCACCGCGATCGACTCGCGTGACGCCAACGCAGGACTCCGCTGGGGTGTCTATTGTCTGCTGATCGCGCTGGCCGCCGGCATCTCCGTCGGCCGCATCCTGGCGGTGAATTCCGTGGACAACGTCCGGCTGGAAAAATACCTGATCGATCAAGAATCGTCGCGCAAGCGGGCCGATCTGCGGGAGGACGGTGTTGAGGGAGAAGAGTTGGAACGGGCGCTTGAAGAACACATGGAAAGGTACCGGGCCCAGCGCCGGCAGCAGCGGCCCTTCTTGAGCAGCAACGACCGCAGCCGTTGGGCCACCGTGCGCTCGTTGGTCGAGCACGGCACGTACCAGATCGACGAGATCGTCAAGCAGCCCACGTGGGACTCGATCGACGTCGTCAAACACGACCGCTTCGGCCGGCAGGCGCATGAGGCCGACGTGGGACACATTTACTCCAGCAAGCCGCCGCTGTACGCCACCTTGCTGGCGGCCGAGTATTGGGTCATCCACCGCGTGACCGGTTACGACCTGGGCAGCCATCCCTACGAGATCGGCCGCTTCATGCTGATCACCGTCAACGTGATCCCGCTCGTGATTTACTTCTGCTTGCTGGCCCGCGTGGTGGAAGGCTACGGGACGACCGACTGGGGACGGATTTTCGTGATGGCGGCCGCCACGTTGGGGACACTGCTGTTGACGTTCGTGATCGTGATTAACAATCATCTGCCCGCGGCGGTCAGTGTGATGATCGCGCTATATGCGTTGTTGCGCATCTGGCACGACGGGCGGCGGCAGTGGTGGTATTTCTTCCTGGCCGGATTGTTCGCCGCCTTCGCGGCGGCCAACGAGTTGCCGGCGCTATCGTTTTTGGCGCTCGTGGGCGCGGCGCTTTTATGGAAAGCCCCGCGAGAGACGATCCTCGCCTTCCTACCCGGCGTGGCCATCGTGGCCGCCGGGTTCTTCGGCGCCAATTGGATCGCGCACCATTCGCTGCGGCCGCCCTACGCGCATCGCTCGGAGGGAGACGATTGGTACAGCTTTCAATATTATCGCAACGACGCCGAACGCGAGCGCGGCCGCGTGCGCGAAAGCTACTGGTCGAGTAAGGAATACCAGAGCACGATCGACCGCGGCGAAGCCTCGCGCGGCAAGTATGCCCTGCACGTGTTAATCGGCCACCACGGCATTTTTTCGTTGACTCCCGTCTGGCTGTTGACCGTAGTGGGACTGGGAATGGCGGTTGCCCGGCCGCAGACAAATCTACGCTATCTGGCGGTGGGCGTGATTTTTCTGTCGCTGGTCTGCATCGCGTTTTACTTGCTGCGTCCCGAGGGCGACCGCAATTACGGCGGCTCGACGTCCGGCTTCCGCTGGATGTTCTGGTTCGCTCCGCTGTGGCTGGTGACCATGCTGCCGGCCGCCGACGCCGCGTCGCGCAGCCGATGGCTGCGGATCCTATCGGCCGTGCTGTTGGGCCTGTCGGCCCTTTCCGTCGCCTACCCCACCTGGAACCCTTGGACGCATCCTTGGTTGATGAACTTCATGGGTTATATGGAGTGGGTTGAGATGTGAAAGACTCAACTGCCGCGGGGCCGATGTGAAGCGTCTTGCAAGCCCCTTTGTCCCGCGGGGACATCTGAAAAAGAGCGCAGCGATTCATCGCTGTGTCATCAGGAGCCGTCAAGGTGTCGGAGTCCCATAGCGACGACTGATCTATATGCTTCCCGCCACGCAAAGGTCGCCCCCTGTTCAATCGTCCCTTCGGGACTTCGTTGTTGAAATGGTCCCGAACACCCAGCGATGAATCGCTGGGCTAATATCGATCGTCCCTTCGGGACGGGAAACCCTGGGCGCTATACGCTGCCGCGCCGCCGTTCAACCGTACTCCACGCGACCGGCAGCGGCGCGGTGACCGTGACCGGCTCTTGCGTCATCGGGTGACGAAACGCGAGCGTGCGGGCGTGCAGGGCGATGGCGCGCAGGCGCGGGTCCGCGTGTAGTTCACCAAAGGGGATTGACGAGCCATATTGAGCGTCGCCCCACACCGGGTAGCCGCGGGCGGCGGCCTGCACGCGGACTTGGTGAGTGCGGCCGGTTTCCAGCTCGATTTCGAGCCACGTGCCGGTAGCAATTCCCGGAATCTCGCACGTGCCCAGCACGCGATAGCGAAGCACCGCCTCGCGGGCCTCCGGATGGTCGGCCGCGACGATCTCCGCGCGGGGCTCGCCGGGCACTTTGCGGATGGTGTCGTTCCAGACGCTCTCAGCCGGCTCGACGGCGCCGGCCACGCAGGCCCAATACGTCTTGCGGACGGTGCGGGTTTCGAATTGATCGCTGAGCCGGCGGGCGGCGCGGACGTGCCCAGCAAACACCATCGCGCCGCTGGCCGGACGGTCCAGGCGGTGCGGCACGCCCAGGTAAACCTTGCCCGGCTTGTCGTCGCGCCGTTTCAGCCAGTCCTTGATCCGCGCCTCCATGCTGTCGATGCCCGGCGGCGCCTGCGTCAACAACCCCGGCGGCTTGGCCACGGCCAGGCAGGGGCCGGATTCGTAGAGGACGTCGACGAAGGTCTCGATTTGCTCGTTGTCCACAGCGACTGAATCAATAGAAGTAATACATCATGCCGACCGCCAGCGAGCAGAGCAGGCCGGCCCAGACGTGATCGTCGCGCGCCGCCTCGGCGAGCCAGTTGGATTGATCGCCGCCCGTGCGGCGCAGGTGTCCGCGGACGGCAGTGCCGGAGAACAAGGCCAATGTCCAAAATCCCCCGATCAATGCGCAAACGGGCGGAGACAAGGAGCCCCTCACCATCAACCAGCCGAGCGCCGCGAACACGACCAGCGACAAGAGGATGGCTAGGCACAGATTGCGCAGCTCGCGCGGCGCGTGGCCGCCCAGATCGGTCCAGTTGAGCCGCGCCTTCTCTCGGTCGTGCGGCGTCAGCAAACTGATCACGACTTGAACGATCACACACAGCAGGATGACGACCACCACGCGGTGGAAGAAGGCAAGTTCCTTGCCGAACCACTCGGCCACGCCCGGATAATGGGCGTGATACACATCGTATCCCCATTGCAGCGCGCCGGAGAACACGACGCCCGCGAGGATCGTCACGAACGCGCTCTGTGCGGTCGCTCGCCGCCAGAACATTCCCAACGCAAACGCCACCAACAAACCGGGCGTGAGATAGTTCTGTTGATCCGCGATTGTCAGAAAGAAGTTTTCATCGGAGTTGGGATCGAGGACGAAGATGGCCATCAGCGCCGCCAGCGTGACGAATCCCACGATCGACCAGCGCCCGACGCCGATCATTTGCCGATCCGTAGCCGTGGGTTTGACGTAGCGTTGGTAAACATCGACGGTGACGATCGTGGCCGCGGAGTTCATCATCGAGTCGATGCTGGAAAGGATCGCGCCGATCAGACCGGCCGCGATCAGACCCATTAGTCCGTACCCGGCGGGAATCAGCAGACTGACCGCCGCGGTGAAGGCCGTGTCCGGCGCGATTGTTTGGCCAGGCACGCGCTGTTGAAACATGTAGACGGCCGCCACACCGGAGGCGATGGCGAAGAAGGGGATCAGCAATTTCAAGAATCCGGCGGCGACGATCCCCAGCCGCGCCTCGCGGTCGCTGCGGGCAGCCAGCGCCCGCTGGACGATGAACTGATTCGTGCCCCAGTAGAAGAAGTGCATCGCCATCAGCCCGGTGAGCACGCCCGTCCAGGGGAGCGTTGCGTGGTCCGAAGGCAGATACAGGTGCATTTTGTCCGCGCCGGCGCGGTCCAGTTCTCGCATGGCGCCCCAGCCTCCGACGGCTTGAAATACCAGGATCGCCACGAGAATGCCGGCGGCCAACAGCAGCACCGACTGGATCACGTCGGTCCAGACCACGGCCTTCAATCCGCCCAGGATCGTATAACTGGCGGCGATCACGGCCAGCGCGATGACGAACGAGTTGTAGTACGTACGATCGACGACTTGTCTGGTTACTTCGATCTCCACGCCGTCGGTCTCGACCTTTTCGGTCACTTGGCCGACCGCGTCCCCACGGGCCAGCACGCAGATCGATCGCGCGCCGATGTACAACCCCGGCACCATCTGCACGATCGCCATGATCACCACCATGATCACCGCGTACGCGATCCGGCTGCGGTCGTCATAGCGGCGGCCGAGGTATTCCGAGAGCGTGTAGAGGTTCAGCTTACGGTAAACCGGCAAGAAACCGTAACACAACAGCATCAAGCCGGCGATCGCCCCCAGCTCGAAGTGGCTTTGGGCAAAGCCGACGCTGAAGCCGATGCCCATCATCCCGACCACGTGGTTGGCGCTGACGTTGCTGCCGAAGATCGACGCGGCCACGCCCCACCAGGGAATCTTTCGCCCGGCCAGGAAATAATCTTCCGACGTGTCCTCCTTCCGCCCCGCGATGAAGCCCACGGCCATGGCCAAGATTAGAAAGGCGAAGAAGACGACCAGGTCGAGCGTGGTGAAGGAGAGATTCAACGGGCAATACTCCGACCAGCCGGCGACGGCGACAGACGTGATTGCCGGTGACTATACGGACTACTCCGCGCGATGGCAAGAACGTGCACAGAGCGGCGGCACGAGGGATCGACGCCCCGAGCAGCTCAAGTCGCAATCCAGCAGGTGCACGAAGGCCCGTCGGGCAATTACAATATTATGACGAGCAGATAAGTCACCGCCAGCGCGCAGCAATTCGGCGGCGCAATTGAATCAATAGCAGGAGAGGCGCATGAGTCGTTGCGGCGCGATCACAAGTTTTCATCAACAACGACGCACGACCAATCTGTTTGATCGATGCCGCCGGCTGAAGCCGCTTGGTCTCTCGGCGGCAATTTTGCTTCAGACGTCTTCGCCACAGCAGTCGGACGCTCAAGAGCAGTTGCTGCCCGGCCGGTTGCCGCGCGAAGTGCGCAGCGCTCTAGCCCCAGGATTGATGGCTCGTTTCGTGCGCACTGACCATGGTCAAGAGCAAACCGACCTGCGGGTCACGAGGATGGCGGCGCTGTACGTGCCGTCCGGTTCGCCCGCCACGCCGTTTCTCAAGGCCGGGCCGTTTCGCGCCGTGTTGGAAGGCTACCTGCGGATGAAGCTCAAAGGCGACTATGTGTTCGGCGCAACCGGCAAAGGGCGGCTCACGTTTACCGTCAACGGGCAGCCGGTCCTTGTGTCGGCGACCGACGATCTGTCGCGGTGTGAACCCACGCAAGTTGCGCTCGTGCGGGGTTATAATCATCTGCGGATCGAATACGAGTCGCCGGCGACGGGCGACGCCCAACTGCGTCTGCACTGGTCGCCGCCCGGTTCGTACGCTGAGTCGGTCCCTCCGGAAGCATTGAGCCACGATTCCAGCGACCCGCAACTGCGGCAAGCATTGCGATTGCGCGAAGGCCGGCGGCTGGTGGGCGAACACCGGTGTCTCAAATGCCACACCACCGGCGCCGATCCATTGGCCCTTGCCGGCCACATGCCGGAGTTGGACGCCGACGCTCCCGATTTGAGCCGCGCCGGCGAGCGATTGACCGCGGCGTGGATGGCCCGTTGGATTCTCGATCCCGCGGCGTTGCGCACGCACGTGACGATGCCGGCCATATTGACGTCGTTGGATTCGGCTGCGGCGGCGCAACAGGCGGTCGACATGGCGGTGTTTTTGGCGACGCTCCGTTCGCCCGGTGAATTGTCGCAATCGCCGGAACCGGCCGACGCGGCGCTCGGCGAACAAGGGGCGGCGCTGTTCGAAACGCTCGGCTGCGTCGCCTGCCATCTGGTGCGGCCGCCCGAAGAGGACGATCTTTACGATCGCACGAAGCTTTACTCAGTCGACGGAAAGTTCCGACCTGGCGCGCTGGCGCAGTTCCTGCTGCGACCACACGCCGAGTATGCCTGGAGCCGGATGCCGGATTTCAAGCTTTCCCAACAAGAGGCCGCGGCGCTGGCCGCCTATCTGCGTGAACAAGGCAATACGGACGTCGAGCCGGTCGCCGCGGAGTTGCCGGGCGACGTATCACGCGGCCGCGTCGCTTTCGGACGTTGGGGCTGCGCCAACTGCCACAACGTCGGCGAACAGAGCGACGTCGAAAAGCTGCCGCTGCGAAAATTCGGCCACGACGAAACGGGCTGTTTATCTGATACGGAGCAAGCCCGCGGCGCCGCTCCCGACCACGCGCTGACCGACGACGAGCGCGCCGCCCTGCGGGCGTTGATCGCCGAAGGCGACGCTTCGCTCGCCCGCAGTCATCCGGCGGAGGCCGCCGGGCGGATGATAACGCAACTACGTTGCGTGGCGTGTCACCGCCGCGACGAGCAGTACAGCTATCTGCCGGAAATCCTGCTGGAAGAAAGCTCCTTGGGCCTGCCGCCGGAGATCGTGCCGCCGCTCTCTTGGGCGGGAGAAAAACTGCAAGCGCCTTGGATGGAAAAACAGCTCGCCGGCGCGTTGCCGTACCGTCCGCGGCCTTGGCTGAAAATCCGTATGCCTGCGTTTCCCCACCGGGCGGAACATTTGGCCCACGGTCTGGCCGCGCAACACGGCATCCATTTCGAAACCGAGCGTCCCCCGGAGTTAAAATCTGAAATGGTCGAAATCGGCCGGCAGTTGTCGTTGAAGGAGGGCGGGTTTTATTGCGTACAGTGCCACGGCCTCGGCTCGACGCCGGCCGAAGGGGCATTTGACGCGCGCGGCGTCAATTTCTCCTACGTCGCCGACCGGCTGCGGCACGAATACTACCTCCGCTGGATGGCCAACCCGCTGCAATACGAACCGGCCACCAAGATGCCCAAATTCTCTCCCGACGGCGCCACCTCGCCGCTGGGGCAGGTCTATGACGGAGACGCCACCCGTCAGTTCGACGCCTTATGGCAGTACTTGCATTCGCAGCGGACGGATGGGTGAGGATTCATTTACAAGGACGGTGACGAAAAAAAATGATCTGCCACAGCACCGGCTTGTGCATCCCAGCAGCAAGCCGGTAGAATTTCGGCTCCCTCAATTTAAGGAGCGGGTGTGCCGGAACTGCCGGAAGTGGAAACGATGCGCCGGGGGGTGGCGGCGGTGGTCGGCGCGCGGATTGTGGACCTGATTCGGCCGCGGTCCGCTCTGCGGCCGATTCTGTTCGCGCCGCGTTGGGATCGGCTCAAGCGCCGCGCGCTTGGCCAGTCGATCGTCGCCACCGGAAGGGCCGGCAAACGGCTGGTCTTCGAGCTTTCCGGCGGAAACCGACTGGTGATCGAACCGCGGATGACGGGCCTGGCGCTGTTGAGTGACCCACCGACAGACGAACACGTGCGCCTGCGGATGATGTTGGCCGGCGCCGCCACGCGGCAATTCTTGTTTTGGGACCGCCGCGGGTTGGGAACGGTCCGATTGGTGTCGCCGGCCGAGTATCTGGCCCGATACGGCCCTGACCATCTGGGACCCGACGCATTGTCGGTCACCGCGGATCAGCTCCGCACGCGGTTGGGCCGCAGCCGGCGGGCGGTCAAGGTGGCGCTGTTGGATCAGCGGGCGGTGGCCGGCATCGGTAATCTCTATGCCGCGGAGATTCTCCATGTTGCCCGCATTCACCCGGCGCGGCCGTGCGATCGGCTTACGGCGCCGCAGTGGCAGGCCATTGCGGCGGCCGCGCGCGCAGTGCTGTCCGAGGCGATTCGCCATGAAGGATCGACGCTGGCCGACGGCACGTACCGCAATGCGCTGAACCAGGCGGGATCGTACCAGAACCATCACCTGGTCTACGGGCGGGCCGGCAGTCCTTGTTCGACCTGCGGGGGCGAGTCGATCGCACGGATCGTGCAGTCCCAGCGGTCGACGTTTTTTTGCCCGGCCTGCCAGGCGGCGGGCCGGCGGCGGCGAAGAAAACTTTGCACAACCGGCCCCGATACGGTTTAATGGGGTTTCACTAGTACGGATTGATCCTGGTTTTCTCGGCTTGTGCCCGCTGTCGGGCTGCTCAGGACGTAGAACGCCAGGACCGGCCCAGGCGAATTGCCTGGGAAAGTCTCACCGCCCAACCCGCCCACGGAGAAAAAACGATGACTGCTCACGAACGTTCCTGCCCTGATTGCGATTTGACCCTATCGGAAGTAAACCGCCGTGAGTTTCTCAAGACGGCCTCCGTGGCCGGCGCCGCGGCCCTGTCGGCAGGCTCGTTGCCGCTGTTTGCCCAAGCGGCTGACAAGGCGGCTGCCTCGTCGGCGCCGGAGTCGGTGGTGACGCATTTGTATCAGTCGCTGAGCGCGGAACAGAAGAAAGTGACCTGTTTCGGCTGGGACCACACGGAAAGCGAGCGGGGTCTGCTCCGCACCCGCGTGGCCAACAACTGGCACATCACCGAGCCGGAAATCAACAGCGATTTTTACAACGACGATCAACGGGCGATGATCCGCGACATCTTCGAGGGAATCATCCACCCCGACTGGCATGCCCGGATCGACCGCCAGTTGGAAGACGACGCCGGCGGCTATGGCGAGGCGCAGAACATCGCCATCTTCGGCACACCCGGCGAGGGCAAGTACGAGTTTGTGATGACGGGCCGCCACATGACGATCCGTTGCGACGGCGACTCGGCCGATCACGTGGCGTTCGGCGGGCCTATTTTCTACGGCCACGCCGCCCAAGGGTTCAACGAGAAGCCGGACCATCCGGGCAACGTATTCTGGCCGCAGGCGCTGGAAGCCAACAAGGTGTACGAGATGCTCTCTGGCAAACAACGCGAAGCGGCGCTGGTGGCCAGTCTGCCGCGCGAGCAGAGTGCCGGTTTTCGCGCCGACGGCCAGTTACCCGGTCTGCCAGTAGCGGAGATGTCCGGCGATCAGCGAGAGCAGGTGCAAAAGGTGTTGGCCAAACTGATCGAGCCGTACCGACAAAACGATCGGGACGAAGCGCTGGCCTGCATCAACTCGCAAGGCGGGCTGGACAAGTGCTCGCTGGCCTTTTATCGCGAGGGCGACATCGGCGAAGACCAAGTCTGGGATTGCTGGCGGCTGGAAGGACCGGCCCTGGTCTGGTACTTCCGCGGCGCGCCGCACGTGCATTGTTGGGTCAACGTGGCCAACAGCCCTTCGGTGAAGCTGAACGCATAAAGCTGGGCGCGTCATTTTCGGGCAAGATTCGACTTGAGCCGGCGAATGAACGGGTGCTGCGAGCCGGTGGCGAATGGGGCCACCGGTTCCGTGGCCTGTCGCACACCTGTTGGGAGGTCGCCCGGTGATGTCGAGATTGTCCCCCGCATATGCCGCCGATGGATGTTTCCACGTGGCTCAAATGCCGGCGGACTGGTGCTGTAATGCCGCGGTCGCAGAACTTCCCGGCGACGGTGCGTGCGACCTGCCAGTCGATTGCTGCGGCGGTTTGTCATGACGGACGGCGCTTATACACAGTGATCAATGTGTTCATTTCATGGTTTCGCCCCTGGCGTCAAATGGGCAAACGATACGACTGCTACAAATGCCACGCCCGCTGACGTGTTCTGGCCTTCGGTTTGCTCGCGCGCGGATGGCGTCCTATGCTAACGCATGGGCATGTCCGAAGTTAACGACGCGAGCTTCTACGAATACGTGGCCGGCGTCATCGAAGAGCAAGAGGCCGACGACGAGGAGCGCCGCGGCCGACGCCGTGAACAGTACACACCGGTACAGCTCATCGCGCCGCTGGGTGCCGCCGGCCTGCCGGAGATCGATCAATTCCGTTCGATCAGTTGCCGGGACTTGTCTCCCACGGGCTTCTCCTTCGTGACCGACGATCCACCGACGGTGGACAAGCTGGTCGTCGCGTTGGGCGTACAGCCGAACATTGTCTATCTTGTCGCCGAAGTCGTGCATCGCACCCCGGTCGGCGCGGCCCGCCAGTATGAATACCTGGTCGGCTGCCAATTCACCAAACGCCTGCGCGCGTAAGCGGCGGCTTACCAGTGGCGCATTTGTTCGGCGTGTTGCGTCTGAAATGCGCCGATCTCGTGCAGCAAACGCTGGCGGATGTCCTTCAGCCACTGTTCGTCCACAATCTTCGCGCCGGCAAAGTCGGTGACGTAGAACACGTCGACCACCTGATCCAGATACGTACCAATTTTTGCGACCGAAACCGACAGGCCGAGCTCGAAGAGGGTGCGCGTGATGGTGTACAACAGACCGGGGCGGTCGGCGCAGAAGATATCCAGGATCGTGTAGTTTTCCGACGTGTTGTTGTCGAAGCGGACGCGATTGGGCAGCGACGTCAAATCGTCGCGCGGCAGGCTGCCGGTGGCAAGCCAGCGCTGACGAAAGCGCGGCGCCCGGCCGTCCTCGTCGCGCAGTGAGCTCTCCAATGCCCGGCAGACGTCTTCGCGCCGCGCCGTGGGGGGCTCTCCGGCGTAGTCCGGATCTTGCACCACGTAGCGGTCGAAAACCAGCCCGTCGGCCAGCGTGTGGATTTCGGCCGACAGGATGCGGAGTCCCTCGGCGGTCAAGGCGCCGGTCAATTTGTGGAACACGCCGGGGGTGATGTTCTCGTAGGTGCCGACCGTGTATTCCATGGCGTGCAGTTCTTCGATGTAGCGGCCGCGCGCCGTGACCTCGCCGGGATGAATCTTGGCCAACTCCGCCAACAGGCTGGCCACCTGTTCCGGCGGTGTCATGGTCAAATAGACCGCTGGCAGCGCGTTCAGTTGGGCGTCGTGCCAGCGGCGGCGCGTGGCATCTTCCAGCAACCGGATGACCCGCGACTTGCAAGCGGCGAGCCGTTCGCCCGAGTAGGCGTCCGGCGTGCTGCCCGCCAGATGGGCCAGCGTGCGGTAGTAGAGGTCCACCAGCACCTCGACCTTCCACCGGTTCAAGACGCCCGGTCCGACCGCGGCCAGATCGGCGGCCGTCATCACAAACAGCATCTGCAGCGCTTCCGGCGAACCGACGTCCACGGCAAAGCGGACGATCAGCTTCTCGTCGCTCGTGTCGCGCCGGAAGGCCAGATGGGACATCAACAGATGTTGGTGGACCAGCAACTTCAATAGCCCGGTCTCCCGCGGCGACAACCCCAGCCGTGCGGCCGTGCGGCCGGCGATCTCGCGGCCGGCCTCGCTGTGGTCCTCCACGCGTCCTTTGCCCAAATCGTGCAGCAACAATGCCAAGTGCAACAGCCATTTTCTCTGCATGCCCCGGTAAACGCGGCCGAGCGGTCCGTGGTCGTGGCGGAATTCGGTGGCGATTTCGACCGCGCGAATGCAATGTTCGTCGACGGTGTATTTGTGATATTCGTTGAATTGCAACAGACAACGCGCGTCGCCGATGGCAGGCACCAAGCGCTCAAGCACTTCCAACTCGTGCAGATCGCGCAACAAACGGCCCAACCGCGCCGGCTGCCCCAGCAGCGAGCGGAAACGTGACGACTCGGCTTGAGTGAGCACCTCGCGCGGCTCAGGCAGGTGCGCACGGATCGCTTCGCGGGTTTCGTGCGCGACCGGTTTGTCGTAGAGATTGGCCAGGTCATACAGGTGCAGAATCTGCTCCAGGTTGCCACGCAGCCGATCGCGTCCACGGCGACTGGCGCTGATCCGTAGCGGCCCGACGCGGAAATCGCGCTCCGAACGGTGGCTCAAAAGCGGGGCTGCCCATTTGGTCAATTCGTGCGGCGGGCAGCAATAGAGGAGAAATCGCGTGGCGACATCGCTGACGGCGTTGGTGCGGCGGAAGTACTCGCGCATGAACTGCTCAACCGGCAACAAGGCCGCACTGCCCTGATAGCCGAACTCGGCGGCGATGCGCAACTGCTCCGCGCGGTCCAGCAAGTCGTTCGCCTTGCCGGCGGCGAAGTGCATCTCGTTGCGCAGGCGGAGGAGAAACTCGCCGGCCGCGCGCAACTGCTGATAGTCCTGCTCGGCCAGTGCGCCCAGGCGGCGCAGTCCGTCCAGATCGCTGGCGCCGTAGCGGGCAAAGCCGGCCCAGCGGACCAGTTGGATGTCGCGCAAACCACCGCGGCTGCGCTTGACGTTCGGCTCCAGCAGATACACGGTATCGCCGTATTGCGCCCGTTCTTCGTCGCGCGCCGTGGCGACTTGCCCGATCAGCTTACGCCGGCGCACGCGGAGTTGTTTGCGAAACGAACGGCAAAAGCGATTGAATGTTTCGGTGTCGCCGGCCAGCAGGCGGGACTCGGCCAGTGAACTGAAGATCGTGGCGTCGCTACGTGCCAGCCGGCAGGCCAACTTGCCGGTGCGCACGCTGTGACCCGGCGCCAGTCCGACGTCGAACAGGTCTCGCCACAAGCGTTTCGCCAGCACTTCGACGCGGCCGGCGGCGGCCGGCGCGTGGAGGATCATCAGATCGACGTCGGAATACGGGGCGAGATCGCGGCGGCCGAAGCCGCCATGGGCGACCAACGCCACTTGAGCATCAAGACCTTTCCCTGCTGTGTCGCCTAAATCGGCCAGCACCGTATCCCAGACGTGGCGAACCCACTGGTCGACCAGGTCCGACAGGGCGTGACTGAGTTGAATGCCGGGCGTGCCCCGCAGATGCGATTGGCGAAGTTTTTCTCGCCCGGCGGCCAATTGGTCTTTGGCCGTCAATATGTGCGGTCGCAGTGTCGAACCTTGAGACATCAGATCACGTCCGCGGAAAGCTGATGGCCGGCACCGTCAGACGCGGACAAATCAGATTTCCTCCGCATAGTGTCAAGGAGTGTGCGGGCAATGACTCACCCCTGACGGCCGTCGGTCGGAGCGAAGTTGAGCTCGGCTGGATCTCAAAGCGCGTCTTCGCCGGTCTGCCCGGTCCGGATGCGCACCGTGTCGGCCAGGTCGGTGACGAAGATTTTACCGTCTCCGATCTGGCCGGTCTGGGCCGATTTCATGATGGTGTCGATCACGCCCTTGACCGAGCCGTCGGCCACCACGACTTCCACTTTGACCTTGGGAACGAAATCCACGGCGTACTCGGTGCCGCGATACATCTCGGTATGGCCCTTCTGCCGACCGAACCCGCGGACCTCGGTGATCGTCATACCCTGGGTTCCCAGTTCCGTCAGGGCGTTTTTGACATCTTCGAGCTTGAAATGCCTGATGATGGCCTCGACCTTTTTCATCTCACGTCTCCCGGTTGGAGTCGGACGACCGGAAACCTCGCGGGGCCGATCGGTGACACGGCCTCGCCCGGTCCACAACTCTTTGAGTCTTTTAGTTTAGTGAACTGGGAACCTCAAATAAAGATGTAGCCTTCTTCGCCGTGCTGGCTCAGGTCCAGACCTTGGATTTCATCGTGCTGCGTGGCGCGCAGTCCCATGGTCACGTCCAACACCTTCAAGATCACCAGCGTGACGACAGCCGCGAAGACCCAGGTAATCAACGTGGCGATGATCTGAGACGCCAGGACCCCGCCGCCTTCCATCGCCCCCAGCAAGACTCCCTTTTCGCTGATGTCCCAAATTGCCCGCGTGGCAAACACGCCGGTCAGGATGGCGCCGAGCGTGCCGCCGACACCGTGGACGCCAAAGGCGTCCAGGGAGTCGTCATAGCCGAACTTCGATTTGATCGCCGTGCAGGCAAAATAGCACACTACTCCGGCGGCCAATCCCATCACCACACCCCACATCGGCTGGACGAATCCGGCGGCCGGCGTGATGCAGACCAGGCCGGCCACGGCGCCCGAACAGGCGCCCAATACGGTCGGTTTGCCGCGCAGTATCCACTCCATGCCGGCCCAGGCCAGCACGCCGGCGGCGGCCGAAAAATGAGTGGCCGCGAACGCGCTGGCCGTGATGCCGTCGGAGGCCAGTTCGCTGCCGGCGTTGAAGCCGAACCAGCCGACCCACAACAACGCGGCGCCGACGACCGTGTAGGTCAGATTGTGCGGCGGCATGGGCTCCGATCCGAAGCCGAGTCGCTTGCCGATCAGCAGCGCACAAATCAGCGCGGAAACTCCGGAGCTGATGTGTACGACGGTGCCGCCGGCGAAGTCCAACGCGCCGCCCATCGAATAAGCCGCCGACGGGGCATTCGTATCGATGCTATAACCCAGTATCCCCCCGCCCCAGACCCAATGGCACAGCGGGCAATAGACGAATGTGGCCCAGAGGATCATGAACACCGTCATCGTGCTGAACTTCATCCGCTCGGCAAACGCTCCGCAGATCAGCGCCGGCGTAATGATCACGAACATGCCTTGAAACAGCATGTGCGTCAGCGTGGGGATGGTCCCATTGACGGGCGTCCACGCCCAGCCGGGGTTGTGCTGACCGTCACCGTTGACATCTTCATACGGTTCGGCGTCTTCATCGAAGTAGCCGTTGTCGTTGACGTCCGTATAGGGTTCGCCCGGCACCCATTCACGTTGCACGCCCTGCATGCAGACGTGATTGAAGCCGCCGATCCAGCCGTGAAGCGGATCGTCGGTGTCCCGCGATCCGAAGGCGAGTGAATAGCCGTAAATCGCCCACAGGACGGTCATTAGGCCCATTAGGAAGAAGCACTGCATCATCACGCTGAGCACGTTTTTCTTGCGCACCAGCCCGCAATAGAACAACGCCAGACCGGGGCCGGTCATCATCAACACCAGTGCCGAGGACGTGAGCATCCAGGCGTTGTCGGCCTGATTGATTTCTTCCTGAACCGGGGGGCTGGGTGCTGCGGCGGGAGCGTCGCCGTCTTGTTGAGCCCACGTCAGCCCGACTGGAATCAGGAGGAGACTTGAAGCGCATACAACGACCGCCAAAAAACCTCGGCACTTCATCGGAGAATTCCCCTTCGAAGATGTGAAACCGCACGTCCGCGGACCGCCGCCTTTTGGTCGCCTAAACCAACGGTACCGCTTTTTTGCCGCGCCCGAACCTGCCGGCCGAAGGAAACCCGCAGTGCCTGTGCCCGGACGCGCCCAACCAAGCTAGCAGCCTAACGAGGGGGGGCGGGCAAGTAAAGCCTCGGGGCCTGATTTTTTGGCCCGGGTGGGACCGGCGGGTTCGGCTACTCCTATCAGTTCACCGCTGATGGAGCACTACTCGTCGCCGCATTGCCGCCACGGTTCTTCCGCCCGCCCGGCGGCCTGATTGGCGGCCCGGGCGACGACGAACAACCAGTCGCTCAGACGGTTCAAATAGACGGCGGCCTGTACGGAAATCGGCTCATCCGAATGGTCGGCAAGCGTAATTAGCCGACGTTCCGCCCGGCGGCAGACGGTACGCGCCAAATGCAACCGCGCGGCCAACGCTGTTCCGCCCGGCAGGATGAACTGCTTCAGCTTCGGCAGCGATTGCTCCAGCGAGTCGATTTCGCTTTCCAGGCGCGCGATATGCCCCGCGGTAATCCCGCGCACGCCGTGCGACGCCGGGTCGGGTGTGGCCAATTCGGCGCCCAGGTCGAACAGTTCGCACTGCACACGCGACAACTTCGCATCCAGCGCCGCCGCGGCGACGTCAGCCCGGGCGAGCCCCAACACGGCGTTCAATTCGTCCACCGTGCCGTAGGCTTCGATCCGCGGCGAATCTTTCCGCACCCGTGGCCCGCCGAACAGGCCCGTGTCGCCGGTGTCGCCGGTTTTGGTGTAGATTTTCATCGAGCCGTCTCTTTTTTCTCGGCCGCGGCACGCGTTAACGCTCCGGCGACCGATTCCCCAACGATCTCCCGGCATCATATAATGCGGGCTGAAACCTGAAAACCAGCCGCGCAGCAGGAGCCATTGATTTGAATACCTCGAAACGAGCCATTTTGTTCCCCGTCACGATCGGCTGCTGCGTCCTATTTGGGCAATACTGCGGCGCGCGGGCCGACGAGTCGATCGAAGCGAAATATCTTAAGAACGTCCGCCAGGTCACCGACGGGATGGTCAAGGCCGGCGAGGGCTATTTCTCGCCCGACGGGCGGACGGTCATCTATCAGGCGGTGCCGTCGGGATACCCTTTCTATCAGATTTACACACAGCCATTGGACGGCGGAAGGCCGCGGCTGGTCAGCACCGGGCGAGGCCGCACGACGTGCAGCTTTTTCGCACCCGACGGCCGGCACATTCTGTTCGCCTCGAGCCATCTCGATCCACGGTTGGAGCAGACCGAGGCCGACGCCCGGCGGCAACAGGCCGAAGACGAGGCCAGTGAACGTCGCCGGCGATATCAGTGGGATTTCGATCCGCACATGGATATCTTCGAGACGGATCTGGACGGCGGCAATCCTCGTCGGCTGACTGACGCGGACGGCTACGACGCCGAAGGCGCGTATTCACCGGACGGCCGGCTGATCGCCTTCACCAGCGATCGGGACGGTGACCCCGATTTGTTCGTGATGAATGCCGACGGCAGTGGGCTGCGCCGGCTGAACGACGCGCCCGGCTACGACGGCGGCCCGTTCGTTTCGCCCAACGGGCGCTGGGTCGTGTTCCGTAGCGACCGCAAGCAGGAAGGATTCTTGCAGATTTACGTGATCGGCATCGACGGCCGCCATGAAACCGCGCTGACGGACAACGTGGGAGTCAATTGGGCGCCGTACTGGCATCCGACCGAGTCCTACATCATCTGGACCGGCGCCGATCACAGCCAGCCCGGCGTGCGGCCCAACTACGACCTGTGGTTGATGAAATACGAAGTGCGCGGCGATGAATTCCTGCCGGGCGCCGTTACCCGCATCACCGACCATCCGTCGGCCGACGTGTTGCCGGTATTCTCACCCGACGGCCGGCGACTGATGTGGACCAGCAATCGCACCGCAGGCGGCGAAAGCCAACTGTTTATCGCGGATTTTACGTTACCGGAGCATTGAGGTTCGCTACTGGACCCCAAGCACCTCGATCTCCAACCGCCCCATGACTTGTACGACCGGCAGGAACGCGGCCAACGCGTCCGCGCCGCTGAGATTGGAGTCGGTCAGCTTCAGATGCCCGCCGCCTGTGCCGCCGCGCCCCAGCGTGCCGTCCATCGGTATCCAGCGGTCGCGGACGTAGATCTCGTTCCACATGTGATACGCGAAGCCTTCGCCGCGGGCCGTGCGTGCGTAAACCAGACCGATGGCGACGCGCGCCGGTATTTCCTGCGCCCTGGCCAGCGCGGCCAGCAATACCGCGTGCTCGGTGCAGTCGCCGCTGCGGCTGGCGGCGGCTTCGGCGGCGGTGGAGAATGCCTGGGTGTATCCAGTTTCCGTCATGTAATCGTGTACGAAGCGTTCCAGGACCACGGCGCGCGACCAGGTGTCGCTGCGTTCGCCGACCGCTTCGGCCGCCAACCGCCGCACGCGCGGGTCGTCGCTTTGGATGAAGGCATTGGCCTCGCTGTCCTCGATCGTCGGCGACACATCCGCGGTGACTTGCTCAGACGGCGGCCAGTCGGGGCGGACGGCCAAGACGGTCACTTCGGCCGTGTCACCATCCTCGGCGAAAACCTGTTGTGATATCCCGGCGGGAAACACCTCCGCGGGATTCCCGTCGCGGACGCGGACGCGATAACGAATTTTCTGGGCGGCGTGCGGGTCGTCGGGCGGCTGCCGGAGCCGGACCATCGTATCGAACAACAGGTCGAAGTTGGCCTCGCCCAGATCGCTCATGGCGATTTGCCGGGTGGTGCGGATCAGTTCGTGTCCCAGCGCCGGCAGCCGCGTTTTGAAGATTTCGCCTTGTTCGTCGATCCAGGAGACCATGTCGATCTGTTGTCCTCCGGGCAATTCAGTGGAAACGTGGACGCGCAACAGTTGGGCGTCCTCTCCCAGCAGGCGCACCGTTTCGCACTGCTGCGCCGCGAGCCGTACGGTGGCCACTTGGTTGACGACCGGCGAAAAATGCCGGATGGTGCGGCGCTGGCCCGGCTCGAGCGGCTCGCGCCGCAGGCTCTCCTCGACAGCCGCCAAACCGCCGTCGCCGGCGGTCCAGGGGATCACGTGCCGCGACGACTCGCCCCCGCCGGCGGTTTCGATCATCAATCGTTCGCCGTCCACCCGGCCGGTCGTCACCTGCGGCAATCCGCTTTGGTCTCGGACCGTCGTAAACTCGACCAGCTCGCCGTCGGGAGTCTCGAGGCTGACGAGTTTCATGTCTTGATCGATGCGACGTCCGCCGCGGACAACCGACAGCAGCAACTGCGTTTCGACGCGGATCAGCAGTTGGCCGTTGCGTTCGATTTCGCGGCGCAAGACGCGCTGGTAGCCGGCCTTTGTGCCGCGGATGAACACGGCGGCCCAGGTTTCCTCGTCGGCGCCGCTGGACACCGCGGCCGCGGCCGATTCTGACGCCGAGGGAACTGACTCCGGCTCGCCGCGCTGTTTTTCGTCCTTTACTCGCGAGCAGGCGGTGTGTGCTAGCATCGCCGCGGCGAGCAGCACGGCAATGTAGGGCTTTAACGGCCTTGGCGAAATTGTCAACCCTTTTTTACGCGGTCGTGCGTCCATGCTACTAAAGTGTCCTTCCGAATTTCACAACGCTGGCCGGATTGGTAGTCAAAGAGTATATCAAAGATACAGGAAGCGCAAGTGACGTAGCACCCCGGCCGCGTTTGGCCGAACGGAGCGGCGCTGGCTTGCGTAGGATGAAGTGGACACGGGAAGTCCACCGTTGTTGCAGGTACGCAACCGGATGACTTTCCGTTTTTTTATTCCACGGTTGCAGCGGGGGATGCTCGTCGACGATGGTCGCCTGGCCGGGTTTCGTGGACAAGGTTTTCGCGACCGGCAAAGGCGCACCGCGCCGCGCCGGGATTCTCTCGACAATCGGGGGACATCGCCGGCGCGATGCGGCGATGAATGCTAGAATTCAACTGGGCGCCGATCCGCCCGCGGAAAGGGACAGCATTTCGCCGTTTTTCACGCAAACAGAGGCCAAGCCGCGGCCCCGGCGCCGAGAGAATCGATTGTTCCGTTTGTGCCGACGCCCACGCGGACGTACTTCCGGAGGAACCTCTCGGCCGGAAACCTGGCCGGCGAGTGTGACCTACTGTTTCGTACAACGACTCCCAGCAGCGGCTGTGCCGATCCCCTTGGTTAGAGATTGATCGCTTGATGAGGAAACCACACCAATGGGCTTCTTAAAAAAATTCTTTCGCAACGTGTTTCGGGACGGCGAAGTGCCGATGGGCGCGAGCAGTTTCGAGCGGCTCAGCGAAGAAGAGTTGGAGTCGCACTTGGGCGTGGTGCGCTACGGCGATTTCGTGCTGACCGACGCGGTGCGCCCGTCTTACGATTTGCACGTCGTCCCCTGCCAGGGATACCGTCACGATACGTACCACGATGAGGAATCGCGGACGTCGGTCCCGGTGCTGATGGGCGCCGCCTCGAACGAATCATTGTTCGAGGTGTTCATGGACTTGCTCGATCCGCTCGGCGTCGAAGTCGACGTCGTGCTGGAGACCAGCCATAACCGGGAAAGCCGCGGCCATACGGATTTGTATCGCGAGCATATCGACATGCCGGTGCTCAAGAGCATCCTCTACGATTATGAGGACCTGCTGCTGAACGACGGCTGCACGGGCATCGCGGTGCTGAACCCCGGCATCCCGCAGGAGGTTCAGTTCGACGAACACAAGCTGTTGATCGTTTACGGCGAAGACCTCACCGATTACGAACGCGTCTTCAACGAGCGCCGGATCGCGTGCAACGACCAGATCAAGTTCATCACCGAGGCCGAGCACGTCCACTCTTCCAGCGACACGTATCTCGACCAGTTCGAGGAACTGAAGATGCGACTGGGCATGGACTCCATGAGCCTGAGCATGCATTGAACCGCGAGGCCGCGCGGAGTAGACGGTAGACCGTAGTCGGTAGTCGGGGAAGCGCTGACGCGGGTTGCTTGGCCCCGGGCGTGGTTCCCACCGTTGATCCTCAGCGTGAGCCCTTGTTGTCGTAATCTCTGCGGCTCTGCGCCCTCAGCGTGAGCCCTTGTTGTCGTAATCTCTGCGGCTCTGCGCCCTCTGCGTGAGCCCTGTTTCATTGAACGTTTCGCCCTCCGGGTGAGCCTTGCTTTCCGTCCCGCCAGCGGCCGCACGATCTCATGCTCGGCGGCTCGTGAGATACTCCCCCAGCGCCGCCTGCCACGCTGGCAGCGGCGCCCCGGCAACGGCCGCATATTTCGACGTATCCAACACGCTGTACGCCGGCCGCGCGGCCGGCGCTGCGTATTGTCTGCTGCTGATGCGCCGGACGGCAACGTCCATCCCCTCTTGACGGAATATCTCGCAAGCAAAACCGTGCCACGTCGTGTCTCCGCGGTTGACGACGTGCCAGATGCCGTAAGATTCCGTGCGCAACAGCCGGTCAATGGCGGCGGCCACGTGAGGCACGTAGCTGGGCGTCGAGCGCTGATCGTCGACGACCGCCACGCTGCGGCGCCCGGTGCCCAATTGCAGCATGCGGTCGACAAAGTGCACTGTCGCAGTCCGCGGACCTGGCCGTCCGTACAGGCCGCAGGTGCGGACTATCAGATGCTTCCGCCACGCGGCGGCGTGCCGTTCCGCGTCGAGTTTGCTGCGGCCGTATGCGTTCACCGCCCCCGGAAGATCGCTCTCTCGGTACGGCGTGCTCCGCGCGGCATCCGCGCCGAAGACGTAGTCGGTGCTGATTTGCACCAAAGGACAATCCAGCCGCCGGCAAACACCAGTGAGCATGGCGACCGCGTCGACGTTGACTCTCCGGCACGCTTCCACCTGGCTTTCGGCCAGATCGACCGCCGTGAATGCGGCGGTGTTGACCACCGCGTCGGGTCGCAGATCTAGCAGGTAACCTTCGACGGCCGCCGCGTCCGTAAGATCCCACCGCGGCAGATCGAGCCCCACGGCCTCCGCACTCCATTGCCGGCACAGTTGGCGGCCCAGCATTCCCTGGGCGCCGGTAATGGCGATCCGCATTGGCTTGACATAATCCATGCGTGTTCAATTTGCGACCCAACATTTTCAAACGGCTAACCACGTTTGAAAAGGCAGGATACCGGCGAACCGTGAACGGCAGCCGCCAGACGTCGGCATACCGTGGAAACCTCCACCGGCGTCCGCGGCACAACCTGCCGTAGTTAAACGAAATTGTCTCCAATCCGCAAGGATTCGTAGGATGACCGAATAACTGCCCAATCGGCTGGGTCGCGACCAAATTCTTGCGGGCCACAACGCCTCCAAAATCGGATGTACGCTCGATCGAGTCACGACAAATTTGCGAAGTCCCTGCAAACCCGAAATCCCT
>Ga0214472_10001723_pt1 | contig 23994 bp, 24 predicted proteins | sample RVTome_6_FD_207662 | JGI IMG/M metagenome (GOLD analysis project Ga0214472, IMG submission 207662) | Soil microbial communities from uranium-contaminated site in the Upper Colorado River Basin, Wyoming, United States - RVT140D175 | ecosystem: Environmental > Terrestrial > Soil > Contaminated >...
CGGCGTGCGCCGCCGACCCCCGCCACCCACCACCAGGCGGAGACGTGTCGGCCGCGGCTGCGGATCGAACGGTGCCAGCCGGTAGTACTCGCCCTCGAACCCGGAGCCCGAACCGTCGAGAGCCGCCGTCAGATATCGGAGCGTCTCCTCCAGGCGGTCGAAACGCTCTTGCAGCGGATGGAGGTCGAGCCCGAATGACTCGTGTTCGAGTTCCATCCAGCCGGCGCCTATTCCGAGCGTGAACCGGCCGCCGGACATCTCGTCGAGCGTCACGGCCGCCTTGAGGTGAACGGCCGGGTGCCGGAAGGTGAGCGGGCTCACCAGGGTGCTCAGTTCCAGGCTGGAGGTCTCGCGGGCGATGCCGCCGAGGAGGACGAGTTGGTCGTAGCCGGCGCTGTTCTGATCGGGACCCGCCAGGTAGTGATCGGCGACGGCCATCGCCGGGACACCCTCGGCTTCGCACCACCGGGCGAGGGCAACGGTGTCTTCGTACCCCCGCATCGTCTGGACGCAGATCTCCATGCTCACCATCCCCGTGCCCGCCATTCGGCGGCATGCGGCTTCTCGGCGCCGATGGTCGTCTGGCTGCCGTGTCCGGGATAGACGATCGTCGGCTCGGGAAGGGTGAACAGACGCTGTTCCACCGAGTCCATGATCTGGCCGAAACTGGAGTAGTCCCAGCGTGTCGCGCCAGGTCCGCCCGGAAAGAGCGTGTCGCCGGAGAAGACGACCGGCTCGAGAACGAACGAAACGGATCCGGGCGTGTGGCCGGGGGTGTGGACGGCGTGCAACGCCACCTCGCCGACCAGGAACTCCTGCCCGTGGTCGATCGGCTCGTCTGGTTCACGACCGGCGATCCCGATGTCGGCGGTGTGCATGAGCCACGGAACGCCGAGGGCGTCCTTCACCTCGTCGAGTGCCTGGATGTGATCCCGGTGACCGTGGGTGGTGAAGATCGACTCGACCGCGAGTCCTTCGCACGCACCGAGAATCGTTTCGGCTTCGGCGGCGGCATCGACGATCACGGCGTGGCTCGTCGCGACACAGGCGACGACATATGCGCAGTTGTCGTACTCGCCGACGTTCATCTTGCGAACGCGGATTCGTTCGTCTTCATACGTCCAGGTCATCGTGGCTCCATCTCCAGCAAGCCCTTGGCATGTCCAGCGAAATCGAAGTCGGGATCCAGCATCCGTTGCAGGGTGTATCCGTTCAGCGCCGCCAGCAGGGCTTCCACCTGCCGTTGCGCCTCGACATCGGTGATCCCCGGTCGGTCCCGACGCAACGCGGCGATGAAACGGGCGACGCGCTCGGAATGGTGGCGGATCATGCGGGATCGGATTCCCTCGTCCGTGACGCCTCCGGAGAGCCCGACTGTGATGTACACCCTGGCGAGATCGGGTCGATCCTCGACGAACCGAACGAATGCCTCCACGAGGTCGGTGATGTGGTCGCGGCCGGTCCGCTCCGGATCGGGGTCCACGGCGAGAATCGCCTGTTTCACCACCTCGAGGATGACGGTCTCCTTGCTGTCGAACAGGTTGTAGAAGCTGCCGGGCCGCACTTCGGCCCCGTCACAGATCGCCTTCACGGTTGCTGCTTCGAGACCCGACGCGGCCAGGATCCGGCGGGCGGCGTCGACGATCCGGGTCGCTGTCTCTTCCCCTGCCCGATTTCGCATCCGGCGACGGTACCCGAACGGCAATGGTCCCTTGTCCGTCTTTTGTTTGATCGATGACTCAAATTAGAATGTTCACTCAAGAAGCCTCTCGTCCAGATCGCCAGGTCACAATCGAAAGGACCGCAGATGAGTCACTACCGGTCGAACCTCGCCGACATCGAGTTCGTCCTCTTCGACGTGCTGGAGGTGGGAGATCATCTTCGAGCCTTCGGAGACTTCGATATCGACACCGCCAAGGCTCTCCTCGGTGAGATCGAGCGTCTCGCCACGAACGAGTGGGCGGCATCGTTTGTCGATGCCGACCGCACGGCCCTGAAACTGGTCGACGGATCCGTCGCACTCCCCGAGTCCGTCAAGTCCTCGCTGGAGGCATTCCGAGGCGGTGGATGGGACCGCTTCGGACTGCCCGAGGAGATGGGCGGGACGCCCGTGCCTCCCACGGTTCTGTGGGCCTCCCAAGAGCTCCTTCTCGGCGCCAATCCGACGGCCATGTTCTATGGCGGCGCCGGTCTGTTCGCCCGGGTGCTCTTCTACGAAGGGACTCCCGAGCAGCGGGAACTGGCGAAGCTGATGGTCGAGCGACGGTGGGCTGGATCGATGGTCCTCACCGAGCCCGATGCGGGCTCGGATGTCGGCGCCGGAATCACCAAGGCGATCCATGTCGAGGGTCTCACCTATCACCTCGAAGGAGTGAAGCGCTTCATCACCGCCGGCGAACACGATGCCTCCGAGAACATCATCCATCTCGTCCTCGCCCGCACCGAAGGAGCACAGCCGGGGACCAAGGGCTTGTCGATGTTCGCCGTCCCCAAGTTCCTGGTGAACGAGGACGGCACGCTGGGCGAGCGCAACGGCGTCGTCGCCACCAACATCGAGAAGAAGATGGGTATCAAGGGCTCCACGACGTGCGAGCTCACCTTCGGGATGCAACGACCCGCCGTCGGCTATCTCGTGGGCGGGGTCCACGACGGGATCCGTCAGATGTTTCGTGTGATCGAGAACGCCCGTATGACGATCGGCATGAAGTCGGCGGCGACGCTCTCGACCGGGTACCTCAACGCACTCGAGTACGCCAGGGAACGGCATCAGGGCGCCGATCTCGCCCGCGCCAACGACAAGACCGCACCGAGGGTGCCCATCATCCGGCATCCCGACGTGCGCCGCATGCTGATCACGCAGAAGGCGTATGCCGAAGGTCTACGCGCGCTCGCCCTCTACGCCGCCTGGTGCCAGGAGATGGCCGTCGTCGATCCGGACGACGACACCTGGGAGCGACGTTCGGATTTCCTCCTGCCTCTCGTGAAGGGCTATTCGTCGGAGAAGGCGTACGAGCTGCTCGCCATGAGCCTGCAGGTGTTCGGTGGATCCGGCTACACCCAGGACTACCCGATCGAGCAGTACATCCGGGACGCCAAGATCGACTCCGTCTACGAGGGCACCACCGGCATCCAGGCGTTGGACCTGTTCTTTCGCAAGATCGCCCGGGACCAGGGCCATACCGTGAGCGCTCTCGCCGAGGAGATCGCAACGTTCGTGAAGGGGACCGACGACGGCGATCCGATCTCCGATCACAGAGAAGCCCTCGGACGGATCCTCGACGACGTGCAGGGTCATCTCGGAACGATGGTGACCGACGGCATGGCGGCGATGAGCGGGGAGATCGAGCGCGTGTACAAGGTCGGCCTCCACGCCAACGCCCTTCTCGATTCGATGGCGGAACTGGTGATCGCCTGGCAGCTCCTGCGTCAACTCGAAGTGCTGGGTGATCGCACCGACGACTTCGCTCTCGGCAAGGCCGCCGCCGTCAGGTTCTTCCTCGCCGACGTCGAGCCGAAGGTGAGGGCCCGCCGCCATCGGGTCGAGGTCGAGGACGGCGTCCTGATGGACCTGCCCGACGGGGCGTGGTGATCGCACCTCTATTGTCCGACGCGTGAACTTCGCATTCTCCGAAGAGCAGGAAGAACTCAGACGCTACGCCCGGCAGTGGATCACCGAGCGGATGCCGCTCGAGCGTGTCCGGGAGCTGATGGAGACTCCCGAGGGCTTCGATCGATCCGACTGGTCGGCCGTCGCCGAACTCGGATGGCAGGCGATGGCGATTCCCGAGGAGTACGGGGGTGCCGGGTTCAGCCTGCTCGAGCTGGCCGTCCTGATGGAGGAGCAGGGGCGGGGGCTGTTCTGTGGACCCTTCCTTTCGACGGTGGTGGCGGCAGCAAACGCCATCCTCCTAGCCGGTTCCGAGGAGCAGAAGGCGGAGATCCTTCCGGGAATCGCGACCGGGGAGACGGTGGCGACGCTGGCTGTGAGCGAGGACCGGGCGGCATGGGATGGGCAGCACCTCTCCACGTCGGCAGTCCGCACCGGAGACGACTGGACGATCGAGGGCACGAAGCGATTCGTCCTCGACGGACACACCGCCGACATCCTCGTGGTCGCCGCCCAGACGGCGGACGGGGTGGGACTGTTCCTCGTTCCCGGAGACGCCGACGGTGTCGAACGGACGGTGCTGCCGGCAATGGACGAGACGAGGAAACAGGCAGAAGTCACCCTCTCGGGCGTCACTGTCGGTCCGAGCGCGTGGCTCGACTCGGGTGAAGGCGGGACTCTCGACCGTGTCAACGACATCATCGCGGTCTCGCTCGCCCTCGAGCAGGTGGGCGGCGCCCAGGCGACCCTCGACATGGCCGTCCAGTACGCCAAGGACCGTCAGCAGTTCGGAAAGCCCATCGGCTCGTTCCAGGCGATCAAGCACATGTGCGCAGACATGCTCGTCAAGGTCGAGAGCGCTCGGGCAGCCGCCTACTACGCGATGTGGACCGTGGCCGAGGGAACCGACGAGGCGGCGACGGTGGTCCCGCTCGCCAAGGCGTATTGCTCGGATGCCTTCTTCGACTGTGCCGGGATGAACATCCAGGTCCACGGCGGTATCGGATTCACGTGGGAGCACGACGCCCATCTCTTCTTCAAGCGCGCCAAGAGCTCGCAGGTGATGTTCGGGACCCCGGCCGAACGGCGCCGCCAGCTGGCGGAGCGCCTCGGATTCTGAGATGTCCGGTGCGACGCTGGTCGTCTTCGTCGGCACGCTCGTCGCCCTCCTTCTCGGGATGCTGGCGCTGCTCGTGTGGCAGGAGGGGCGGAGGCGTTCCTTCGACGCCGCCCCTGCCTACATCGTCTCGGATCTCCTGGCGTACGTCCTGGCGCACCTCGACGTCTCCGTGATGGAACGGATCGGCGCCGATGGGGTCGAACGCATCGTCGATTGGGAGGTCCGGTACCTCGTCCGTGACGGGGGAGAGGGAGCGGTGGCGGGGGGGACCGAGCAGTCGGTCGCCTACATCGTCGATCGGATCGCCCAGTTTCATGGCGTGTCCTACGCTTCCACCGATGTTCGAGCCGTGTTGGCGCTGGAGGCGGAGTACTTGATGACCGTGGGAGCCGTCGGTGAGCCGGTTGTGAAAGGAGATGGACAAGCGTGATCGTTCGGTGCGGATCTTGTCGAACCGAGTTCGACGTTCCCGGCCCCGGCCGGTTCAGCTGCCCCGCGTGCGGGTCGGTGAACATGGTTCGGGCGGCGGGAGGGGCGCCGCCGCAGGGCGCCGGCGGCGGTCTCGTCACTCCGCCCCCGCCTCCGCCACCACGCCCGGAAGCGCCGTCGCCCAAGCTGGCATGTCCGGAGTGCGGCTTCTCCTTCATCGTCGGTCAGATCGAGACGGCGACCTGCCCCAACTGCGCCGCCGAGGTCCCCACCGGTTGGACGCCCCCCGAGAACGGCAAGTGATGGGCCGGCTCCGTCGGTTCGAGGACCACCGCTTCGTGGGGACCCGCGACACGATGCGCGTCTACGACTGCGACGACGCCACACAGTTCGCCGACCTCGCCGGTCGGGCATCGGAACTCGAAGGCCACAACCTCTTCCAGACCTTCGGACCCGACACGCTCGCCGAGGCCGCCAACCGCGGGTTCCGACCTGTCGGCTCCGCTTCCGGTCCAGGTCACGGCAGGTAGCGGAGCTCAGCCTCCCCCAGCTCGTCGGCACGTTGCAGGCGGAAGATCTCGGCGACCGATGCGATGTCGTCCTCGACGCCATCGGTGCTCTCACGTTCCCTGATCGAGTTTGCCGTCTTCTGCATCGCGGCCACACTGGCGCGGATCAGGTGATTGGCCCAGATCACCAGGCTCACACCCATCTCGGCGAAGTGTGTCACCGGCACCGTGTGATACGTGGTGGGCACGATCACCACGGGTGCGCGACCATCCCAACGCTGCATGAACGCCTCGATCTCCGCCGCAGTCTTCTGCTTGCTGTGGATCAGCACCGCATCGGCGCCGGCATCCGCATACGCCTCCGCCCTTCGAAGCGCTTCGTCGACGCCCCAACCGGCGATGAACGCTTCGACTCGAGCAATGACCGAGAAGTCGGGGTCGGATTGCGTGTCCTTCGCCGCCCTGATCTTTCCCGAGAACTCGGCGATCTCGGCGAGTGGTTGGGCCTCGCTGCGGATGAACGAGTTCGTCTTCGGGAAGAGCTTGTCCTCGAGACACATGGCCGCCACGTCGCGTTGTTCGAGCTTGCGGACGAGCCGCCGGACGTTGTTGAAGTTGCCGTACCCGGTGTCGGCGTCGAGCATCAACGGAATGACGGTGGCGTCCGACATGAACTCGACGACGTCGACCACCTGCGTCCAACTCGCCTCGTTGTTGTCGCGCACTCCGAGCGCCGCCGAGATCGCCAGGCCGCTCGCCCAGATACCGGAGAAACCGGCCTCTTCGACGACCTTGGCGCTGAGGCCGTCGTGGGCCTCCAAGAGGAACTCCAGCCGATCGGATCGAAGCATGGCGGCGAAGCGTTCGGTTTTTCTCATCGTCGTCCCCTGTTCTCTGTTCGGGTCATATCACGGTGAAGTTGGCGGGCAGTCCAGGCAGGAGCTCGTCGTCGGGCACGGGATGCCGGAGGCATTCCACGATCAGTCTCCCTATCTCTGCCTGGGAGTCGAGGGTGGACGCTCCGATGTGCGGGGTGAGCACGACCTGTTCGAGATCGGCCAGCGGCGAGATACGTCCGTCACCTTCGTGAGCGTGGACGTCGAGACCGGCGCCTGCCAGATGACCCGACAGCAACGCGTCTCTGAGCGCTGTTTCGTCGACGACCCCGCCGCGCGACAGATTGACGAGGATCGAGCCCCGGCGCATCGAGGCGATGGCATCGGCATCGATGAGGTTTCTCGTCGACTCCTGAAGTGGAACATGAACGCTCACGAAGTCGGAGTTGGAGATGACGTCGTCGAACGTGGTGCAACGTATCCCGTCGGCTGCCAACGCTCGATCGATCGTCGAGTTGGGGCGCTCCACACACCCGAGGACGTCCATTCCCCATGCCGACCCGAGAGCACCCGTCCGACGACCGATGTTGCCCGCTCCCACGATGCCGAGGACCCGCCCTGTCAGGAGTCGGCCGTTCGCCTGGGATTTCACCCAGTGTCCGGCCCGCCACTCGCGGTCGGCCCATTGCAGGTTCCTGGCCAGGCTCAACATCATGGCGAATGCCAGTTCTGCCACTGCCGTCGCACCGGGTCCGGGTATGCGAACCACACGGAGCTTCATCGTGGCCAGACGAGCGAGATCGATGTTGTCGTAGCCCGAGCCGGCGCGGATCACGAGGCGAAGGGAGTCGGCACGATCGAGCACTCCGGCCGAGATGTCGACTCCGCTGCGAAAGACGAGTGCGTGGCTGCCGGCGATGGCTTCCGCCAGTTCGTGCTCCGAGGCCCCCACGGCCAGGACCAGCTCGTGCTCGCGGGCGAGGTCGTCCATCGCTTGGGGGGCAATGGAACTGGCGATCAGGACTCTCATTGTCTCTGGCTCACTCTCGAGCTCGGCGGACAGTTGCGCGGGTCGTTCATCGACTGCCACCGGAGATGAGGCGTTCGATGTGGTCGGCCACCTCGTCGTAGACGTGCTCCAACGGTCGTGCGGCATCCACGACGACGAAGTTCGGCAGTTGCGCGCCACGCTTGAGGAATGCGGCCCTCCTGCCGTTGAGGTAGGACTCCGGGACCTCTTGCTTTCGTGCAAGCAGCACATCGGGCGGCGCGTCGAGGAAGACGACGAGATCGGGTTTCGGGTAGAGATGTTCGAGAAACCAGAGATGAATCCTGGAGGTGAGTCGGCGGGGTCGGTCCGAGGCCGGTGTGAAGTCGAACAGGTAGTGGCGGTCGTACACCACGATCGCGCCGCGCGCTTGATACCACGTCGATACGACCTGTTTCAGGAGTTCCTCCCCGATCCGATTGAAGAGGCGAGCTGTCGCCCAGATCGGCCCTCGTGTGTCCTTGCGGTGTTCGATCGAGTGAAGCGACACCGGTCGCGCCGCGTCGGCTGGTGATCCTGCGCGCACGCGCCGGACCTTCAGCCGGTGGGACAGGCGCGTCGTCGGGAGCGCGAAGGCGCCCGAGTCGGGATTCATCCCCATGTACAGCCGTCGTATCGGCCGCGGAAAGGAGCGCGTGAGCTCGTCGGCGACGCTGCTCTTGCCTGCGCCGTCGGCGCCGATCAGTGCGACCGTCGTCACGGGCGCCCTGCCGAGACCGGCCGGCATGCGAAGACGTGCTCGGTGGACGTGAGCCCGTGTCGGTCCATGTCACGGGGATCGAGGTCCGTCGCCAGAAACACGGTCACCTCGAATCCGGCGCGCGCGAGACGGTCGACCAGATCACGGCCGTACCGTCGCCGGTGATCGGCCTCGCCAAAGGCTGCGCGGCGGTCGTCGGGCGTCGTGATCGCGGCATCCTCGTAGGTGACCGACTCCCAGTCGCACGGGACGTTGACGACCGCCCAGCCGCCCTGACCCACCACTCTCGCCATTTCGAGAATCGCCGCTGCGTCGTCGTCGAGGTGTTCGAGCACATGGATGCTCACGACTCCCTCGAAGGATCCGGCGGCGAAGGGGAGGGCGGTGGCGGTAGCCACCACGTCGATTCCCGACCGGGGGGTGACGTCGATCGCCCAGTCCTCCATCGTCGACATCCTCTCGAATGCCCGGGTGAGAGACTCATGTGGCGCGACGTGGAGTATGCGGCCTCGACGTCCGAGCAGCTGAGCGTCTCGGACGAGGTGGAGCCACACCCTGCGGTGTCTGGCTTTGGCATTACATCGGGGGCAATAGCCGGCGGGTCGGCGCCGGAGCGACCCGCCGCCCGAGACGAACGAGCGGAGAGACCATTCGCAGCAGGGACAGTGGAAGCGTTTGCCGAGGTACAGCATCCCGCGCATGAAGAGATAGGCGCGGACCGCGCGACCGTGCTCGAGACGTGCGCGGCGCGTCATCTGGTCCTTCCCCGCCTGAGGCCCTTACGCACGGCTTCGACGACATCCAACACGAATGGAAGGGGATCTCTGACCGAGAAGACGGCGTAGACCTTCCGTCCTCGCAAGGACCGCGCCCATTCCCACAAGCCGAGATCGCCCCGTCGGATGAGCACGATCGCAGCCTGGAGATCGCGCCGGAGGTGGATCCACTTCACGCCCGTGTAGGTCTGCTCGCGGTCGGCGGGCAGCGGCAGCCCTGCCGCATCGCAATACATCGTGTAGAGGAGCGGGACGCCGCCGCCTTCGGCGATCGCGGACCGGCCGGTCGGCCGCCCGACGTTCGGTTCGACGATCCGGTATCGGCCGTCGACGGCATCCCGCTTCACCTCGACGTATCCGAGTCCCCGGTAGGAGACCGCCGAGAGCAGGGACAGCGTCAGCTCCTCGACGACATCGTTGCGGCACTCCTCCCCCAACGCGCTCTGACCGGTGTCGACCGGCCACTGACGAAGCTTGCGAGCGACGAAGGATGCCAGCACCTCACCCTGACGCGAGATGTAGACGTTGCACGAGTACAGCTCCTCGACGCCGCCTCGGATCCACTCCTGGACGATCAGTTCGTCGGCCCAGTTCTGAATCCGTTCCCACGTCGCGATGAGGTCGGATCGATGCATGACCTCGTAGGCCTTGTCGGTGGTGTGACTCGTCCATCGCGTCGACCGGTACGAGGGCTTGATCACCATCGGAAAGCGCAACTCGGTCGCTGCTTCCTCGACGTCGACTCGGCTTCGAACCGTCCGACTGCGTGGGACCGGAAACCCGTTTTCCTCGGCGAATCGGAGGAACCGAGCCTTGTCCATCATCATCTCGACGACGTCATGCTCCGGCAGCACGATCTCGTACCAGCGCGAGAGCGTCGCCCTGGCCTTGGAGATCGTGAGAACCTTGCCGTCGATACACGGGATCAGCACGGCGCGTGACGTCAGCGTTCGTCCCAGCCGTTCGAGATCCGCCAACAGCTCCTCGCTCGAGCCGGCATACCGGATCTCTTCGCACACGCGCGTGAACGTGGCGTGGTGACCGCGCCGACCGGCGTAGGCGATCACCGGCACGCCGTGGCCGGCCAGGATTCGTGCGGCCTGGAGGCCCTGCATCGAGTCGATGCCCAACAGAACTGCGGGCGGGATCTCGGGGGATGGCGCGGTGGTCATGATGACACCTGCACCCGGCGTGCGACCCGCTTGATCAATCTGAGCGCCCTGGGAGGAACATTGTCGTGGGCGAACTGGACGGCCGGGTTGCGGAACCGAACCAATGTGGGCGGCAGGGGGAGGACGTTGCCACCGAACCCCAGCTTGAAGTGCGCCACCGATCGGCGGGCATCGGCGGACGCCGCCGACTCTCCCATCTCCTTTGCGACCGCGGGGTCGATCCCATCGAAGTCATACCAGCGGCGACCGGTCGATCGCGCCCAGAGCATCGCCGTCCAATGCAACGCCTCGTTCGGGTGGAGCGAACCGCCCGATCCGGACCATCCGCCGCGCTTGTACGAGACCCGATCCCCGAACGCCGTGACGAGGATCCCGGCCAGGGGGTCGCCTCGATGCTCGGCGATCAACAGGGCCGCGCCGTCGCCCTCGCCGAGGATCGACAGGGCTCCTTCGATGTATCGACGGGAATCGACGGAAAAACCCTGGCGCCGGCCCGTCTCGGCCAGCATCTCGTGGAAGTTTCCGACGTCGCCTGCGTCGCCGATGCGTACTTCGATCCCGGAGCGCATGGCCTTGCGGATGTTGTATCGCGTCTTCGACTTCATGCGTGCCAGAATCTCGTCCTCGGTCCCTTCGAGGTCCACCACCACCGTGGCCGCCAAGGTCACGTCGAATCTCGTCCGCCTGAATCCTGCAGTTGTCAATGCTGCGGCCATGTGCGGGTCCGGAGGATCCACCACCAGAGCGTCGAGCCCGATGTCGCGCTGGACGCCGGAAAGGGCAGCTGTCATCCGGCGGGCCGCCTCCGTGTCGCCGGCGGTCACCAGCGGGCTCCTTGCGACGTAGCCAATCCGGCGACCCCCGGGGAGACGTCGGATGAGCACCTGTGACAGACCCACGAGGTCCTCACCTCTGGTTGCGGCGATTCGTCTCGCCTCCCACCCGCGCAGTGCCTGGAGCATCGCCCATCTCGTCGATTGTGCGTGACGCCCGTCGGGGTGCCCGGCGACGAACCTGTCCCAGCGGTGGCTCTCGATGGTGGAGCCGTTCGTCATGCGGAGCACACGATCGTCGTTCACGATTGGCCCGTGGTCGGTTCGAGGGCGCCTGCGGTATCTGTCCCACTGGGCAGCGGGAGACCGACCAGGTCGACTCCCTCTCGGACCTCGTCGGGCGAGGCGCTACCTACGGCCGGAGACGTCTCCGTGGGCTGGAAGTTTCCGAGATATGGCGCTGCGAAGCGGGCACCCTGGATCGTTTCGACCGTCACGTTGCCGACAGAATGCACTCGGGCTCGCGCCGAGGCGTCGATCGGCTCCCGCCCGGCGGACACGACGAGGTTGTTCGAAATCGTGTTGTCCGCCCCGACCTCGTTGCGAAACAGGACTCCGGCTCCAGCTGCGGCCACGACGGTGTTGTGCCAGACGTACACCGACCCGTCGGTGTTGGATCCTGTGCGGATCGTGATCCCCTCGCCTCGACCGGGATCGCGTATTCCGGCGCCGACCACGAGGTTGTGGTGGATGCGGTTCCCGCCGTTGCCTTGTACATAGATCCCTTGTGCCGCGCTCGACACCACGACGTTGTGGTCGATGTCGCAGACGGACCCACGGTTGGCGATGATCCCGCTGTTCTGATTGGCGGTGTTCCGGGAACCTGCCAGCACGACCGTGTTCCAGCGAATGGCGCAGTCGGCCACGGCGGATCCGACCTGAATCCCGTCCCAGCCAGACGTGACCACCAGGTTGTGGCTGACCTCCACCCCCGTGAGGACCGGGTCGACACCGTCCTGGTAGAACGAGCTCCCGAGGTACAAGCCCTCCTTCCCGACGTCGTGAAGATACGAGGAGTGGACTCTCGTCCGCTCCTGGACGAATGAGTCACGTGTGATGCCGTCGCCGGCCTTCGCAGTCAGGTGCACGCCCGAATGCGAAGTGCCCGTGATCTCCACATGATCGATGGTGACTCCGCTCGTCCTACCCGGACCGGCGATGCCTCGGCCGGTTCCGTGTATGACGATGCCGCAGTCCTGCTCGTCGACCGGTATGCCGGCCCCACATGCGACGTCTTCGCCTCCTGCGCCGGTGATGTGGATCTCGGCGCTGTCGGTGATCGTGATCCCGGCGTAATCGTCGTGGGTGCCGGAGATGGTCACTCGCCCCAGGTTCACGAAGACGACGGGCCGGTCGGGCCGGCCTTGAATCGACTTGATCGTGAGGGGAGGGCGCGTGCCTGCCTCCAGACAGATGATCGTGCCGGCAGGAACCGCTTGCTCTTCGCCGTCGACGGTCGTCTGCTCTGCGGTGAGCACCTCGTCGCACGTGAACGGACGGCTGAACGTGACGGGTGAGCTGCCGCTTGCTCGGAGCGCCTCACGGGAGGAAGGCCAGGCGAGGGCGAATGCAGTGACGCGATCTCCGGGGCGAAGCGCCTGCGAGCCGTCATCCGCCGATACAAGGGCGTTCACGAGAAAGACCCCGACAGCGATGACGGCGATGATTGCGGCTCCCAGAGCCACGATGACAGGTCTGCGCACGATGTTGCCCCGGACTCCCACGGATCTCCGACGGCGTCACTCGCCGAGATCCATCCCACACCAATCGATCGACGACTCACCGTAGTACGGCGATCCGAGATCAACAGGGGGTTCGTCGCAGTCCGCTCCTCCCGGATCGCTCCCGCCGGTCGCGTCCTCGCCCGATATCGTGGTCTCGTGCCACGGCATCTCTCACACACGAAACCGGCCTCCTGGCTGAAGGTCGGTCGCCATCTCCTCTCCAACACGGCGTGGGGACTCGGGAGCTGGGTGACGCTGGCGGTCGTGGCCGTGATTCCGGGTCTCATCGTTCGCGGGCTGCTACTGGTGGCTTTGGCCGAACCTCTCGAGGACGTGGTCGGCGCTACTCTCAGCGCGAACGTCGCCGGGTTCGTGACTTGGCTGGCCTTCGTGGTCGGATCCCGGAGATTCTTCCGTCGCAGCAGGGCTACGGGCCGCCATCAGCACGGCCTCGGCCGCCCCTAGGACGGATTGTGGATAGCTTTTTTTCGTATTGCGTACACATCAGTCGTCGCGCGCTTAGACTCCCGCCCGGGCAGTAGGCGTACTCGGTACGACGCAGTGGGAGGCAACACGTGTCTTTAGGGGCACCCGTTGGGGCATTTCGGTGCCGCTCGGGAAGAATGCGGGAGTGGGAACCAGGGGCCAGGTCGTCGGGCATACGACCGCGCAGAGTGAGGGTCGGCGGGAGCGCCGCCTGCGAATGCGGAGTCGACCGTGCTTGACGCGAGGGTTCGCAGCGACGCGGACGCCGAGCTTTCCACGTCGGCCGCCGATGGCGGCTACCACCTGGTCAAACGCATCATCGACATCACGGCGTCGACGGTCGCGCTCGTGGTCTTCCTTCCGCTGTTCGTCGTGGTCGCGGTCGCAATCAAGATCGACAGCGACGGCCCTGTCCTCTTCCGTCAGGAGCGGATCGGTGCGCGGCGCGTCCGTCACGGAGGCGGCAACCGTTGGGAGGCCGTCTCATTCACCTTCTACAAGTTCCGGACCATGGCGTCCGATGCGTCGTCGACCCTGCACGAGCGCTACATCGCCGCGTACATCAACGGAGACGCTTCTGAGATGGTCGAGACGGCCGGGTCGGCGGGAGCGGCCGAGACCTACAAGCTGGTCAACGATCCGCGAGTGACCCGAGTCGGTCGGGTCATCCGCCGCCTGAGCATCGACGAACTCCCGCAGCTGTGGAATGTGCTCAAGGGCGACATGTCCCTGGTCGGTCCCCGACCGGCCATCGGATACGAGGTCGCGATGTACAAGGGCCGGCATTACCGACGCCTGGCCGCCAAACCGGGGATCACCGGGCTGTGGCAGGTCAGCGGCAGGTCCTGCATCGGCTTCGAGGAGATGGTCGATCTCGACTGCGAGTACATCGAGCGGCGTTCGCTCCTGGTCGATCTCGCTCTGTTGGCACGAACGATCCCGGTTGTGATGTCGATGAAGGGAGCCGGCTGATGTCTCGGCTCAAGATCGGCGCGATCGGTAGCGGCTATTGGGGCCCGAACCTGATTCGAAACTTCATCGAGATGCCCGACACGAAGGTGGCAGGCGTGGCTGACCTCGATCCCGCGAGGCTCGCGGCGGTCCGCACCAGATTCCCGCAGATCGGGACCCTCACCGCCGACTATCGCGACCTGTTCGACATGGGTCTCGACGCCGTTGTCGTCAGCACACCCCCCGAGACGCATGCGGCGATCGTGGCCGACTGCCTCGAGCACGATCTGGCCGTTCTCGTCGAGAAGCCGCTCGCCACGGACACCGACTCCGCACTGAGGATGAAGGAGCTCGCCGAGGAGCGCGGTCTGGTGCTCATGGTCGGCCATACCTTCGAGTTCAACCCTGCCGTTCGGATGCTGAAGGCGATGATCGACGATCGAATCGCCGGCGACATTCGGTACATCGATGCGGTGAGGGTCGGCCTCGGGCTGTTCCACCCCACCCTCAACGTCGTCTGGGATCTCGCACCGCATGACATCTCGATCCTGATCCACCTTCTGGAGGAGATGCCGATGGCGGTGAGCACCCGGGGCGTGGCGTGCGTGCAGGACGGCATCGAGGACGTGGCCTACATGACGCTCACGTTCCCCTCCGGCATCCTCGCCCACGTTCGTTTGAGCTGGCTGGATCCGATGAAGACGCGGCGGCTCACCGTGGTGGGGAGCAGGAAGATGATCGTCTACGACGACGTGGCGTTGGACGAGAAGATCAGGCTGTACGACAAACGCGTCGATGCCATGCCGCGCACCGACACTTTCGGTGCATTCCAGTTCGCGTATCACCACGGCGGCATCGAGATCCCGCCGATCGACTTTCAGGAGCCGCTCCGGATCGAATGTCACCACTTCGTCGAGTGCATCCGGGCAGGCACGCGCCCCCTCACGGACGCCGACAACGGCATTCGCGTGGTGAGGGTGATCGAGGCCGCCCAGGAGTCGCTGAGTCTCGGTGGCATTCCCGTGGAAGTGATGGCGGTCAGGGATCGAGAATCGATGCAGGCTGCCGCGGCCGGTTCGCTGTCCGAGGCGGTGCGGCGGCTGTGATGAGAGAAGTCGGATTCGATCGGCTCGTCGATGCCGACGCGGACATCGACAACGGCCACCTCATCGTCGATCTGAGGGGAGGTGACCGCCCCGAGGTCGACCTCGCGTCCGACAGACCGGTGGCGTTCGTCGACCTCCGCGCCGAGTACCACGCCTTGAAAGACGAGATCGACTCGGCGATGGCGGGCGTCCTCGAGCGCGGGGACTTCGTCCTCGGCGAGGCGGTCACCGACCTGGAGCGGCGATTCGCCGCATACTGTGGAGTGGGTCACGCAATCGGCGTGGACAGCGGATGGTCGGCGCTCGAGCTCGCCATGCGCGCCCACGGCATCGGACCCGGTGACGAGGTCGTCACCGCCGCCAACACCTTCATGGCGACGGCGGGGGCGATCGAGTCGACCGGCGCACGACCGGTTCTGGTGGACTGTGATCCCCATACCTACAACATCGATCCCGACCTCATCGAAGCCGCCATCACCCACAGGACGAGGGCCATCGTCCCTGTCCATCTGTACGGTCGGCCCGCCGACATGGAACCGATCACCGCTCTCGCTCGCCTCAGAGGCCTCGCCGTGATCGAGGATGCATGCCAGGCACATGGTGCCTGGTACCGCGGCACCCGAGCCGGAGCGCTGGGAGACGCCGCCGCGTTCAGTTTCTATCCGGCGAAGAATCTGGGCGGATTCGGCGACGGAGGCATGGTCGTGACCGATTCCGCCGACGTCGCAGACCAGGTCCGGCTGCTTCGGAACCTCGGCTCGCCGACCAAGTACGAGCACGTCGTACGCGGCTTCAACCACCGATTGGACACCCTGCAGGCCGCTGTGCTCGGCGTGAAACTGAGCGTGTTGGATGATGCGAACGCCCGCCGGTCCGTCTCAGCCCAAGCCTACGACGCACTCCTCGAGGAGCTCGGGGTCGTGACACCGCTCGTCACGCCCGAGGTGACGTCGGTCCACCACCTCTACGTGATACAGGTCGACGAGAGAGACGCTCTGAGAGATCATCTCGCTGCCTCCGGAGTCGGTGTCGGCATCCACTATCCGATTCCCATCCATCTGCAGGCTGCCTACGCCGATCTCGGCTACTCGCGCGGCGACTTCCCTGTGACCGAGCACCTGGCCGATCGGATTCTCTCGCTCCCGATGCATCCGAATCTCGAGATCGAGGACATCGTCAGGGTCGTCACTTCGATACGATCGTTCTTCACCGCGATGCGGCCTTCGGCCGTCGGAGATGTCACGTGGAGCTGAGGCGGTATCTGGAGATCGTGGGTCGCAGGTGGTGGATCGTCGCCACGGCGATCGCCGTCACGACCGTGCTCACGGTGCTCCTCGTCGTCCAGCAACCGTGGGTGTACGGGGCGAGCGGGACATTTGTCGTGAGGCCCCGGTCGGTGGATTCCGCCGAGGTGGTCCGCGCCATCGACACGCTCATCCGGGGCGTCGAGATCAACTCGACCTACGCCACGATCGCCCGCAGCGATGCGATCCGTGAGCGGGCGCGAGATCGACTCGGGTCTGACTTCGATCCATCCGGAATGACGATCAATTCCGACGTTCTGGCCGGGACGAATGTCCTCGTGATCAGCGTGCGCGGCCCCGAACCCGAGTCCACGGCCGTGTTCGCGCGAGCCGTGGGCGAGGAGACGGTGGCGTATGTCGCGGAGCTCGAGGATGCTTTCGAGCTGAAACCGCTGGACCTCCCCGAGGTCGAGGAGCGACCGGTGGGGCCCAACAAGGTGCTCACGGTGGTGACCGGAATCCTGTTCGGCGCCATCGTCGGCGTCGCGGCCGCGGTGGCCGCGGACGCTCTCGCCAGGGCAGCCGAGCAGAAGCGGGGATCGTCCGCAGTCGACCTCGGGTGGCAGGCGGTCATCATGGATGAGCCGACGGGCACGTTCCACGACGACTTCTTCATGATGCGTTTCTCCGAGGAGATGAGCCGAGCCCGACACAGCGATCGTGCCTTCGCGGTCGGCCTACTCCGTTTCGTCGTCCCGTCGGAGTCGATCGATCGCGACCACACCACCCTCCTCAGGTCGGCCGCGGACGCAGCCGCGTCGTGGCGGCGCACCGAGGATGTCATCTCCCATGTCGGTGGGGAGACCATCGCCGTGCTCCTTCCTGATCTCGATCTCAACGAGGCCAACCGAATCATGGAGCGGTGGAAGGCCGACGTCGTCGGTCGCCTCGGAGCCGACCTTCCTCCCGATTACGAGATCACTATCGGAGTCGCGAACTACACGGGCGAAGAGGACATCCCTGGTCGGTTGGACGATCCGATCCGGCCGCCGTCGATGACCTGATGGAACCGATGACAGGTGTCCGCTCTCCGGGTGGGCCGAAACACCGGTCGAGCGATCTCGTCAACCTGGCCAAGGGTGGCGGTTTCATGGTCGGTGGGGGACTGGTCGAATTCGTCTTCAGGCTCGGCATCGCCTGGATCCTTGCCCGAGCGCTCGGTGCCGACGGCTACGGGCTGTACACGCTCGTCGTCAGCGTGGCCGCCCTGACGGTGGGCCTCGGTGGGCTCGGCCTGGACGATGCGATGGTCCGGTACCTGGCGATCCAGACCCGCCGCGGGGACATGGCCGGCATGCGCGGGACCATGCAGGTGGGCATCGTCGTCTCGCTGGGGGTGGGAGTTCTCGCCGGCATCGGCCTCTATGCGTTTGCGAGCTGGTTGGCGGTCGGTGTGTTCGACGAGCCTGCCCTGCTCCCCCTCATCAGGATCGTCTCCGGGGTCGTCCCGTTCCTCCTTCTCAGCAACGTGTTGCTCGGGGTGACGCGCGGGTTCAACCGGATGGACTTGGCCACCTTCGCCGAGAACGTGGTTCGCTCGGGGGTCCGCTTCTCCCTTCTGGCCGTCCTGTGGTTCCTCGAACTCGACGTGGTGGCGGCGGTCATCGCGTTCGGAGTCGCTGACGTCTCGGCCACGGTCGTGTTCATCTTCTTCGTCCGCCGTCTGGTACGGGCGGCCGGACCGCCTGTCGCGCCTCGTCACGAGTACGCCGAGATCTTCGGGTTCGCGTTGCCCTTGTGGCTCTCCGGCCTACTCAACCGTTTCCGGCGGAACCTGGAGACGTTCGTGCTGGGAGTCCTGTCGATCGCGGCGGATGTGGGTGTCTTCACGGTCGCCGCCAGGGTCAACTTCATCTCCCACACCGTCTATCGGGCTGTGATCGTGGCCGTCAAGCCGATCCTGGCGCAGGCATTCGCCGACGGAGATCGGGCAACGTTGGCTCGCACGTACTCGTCGACCACCCGGTGGACGTTCACGATGAACCTCCCGTTTCTCCTCGTCACGGTCCTGTACGCCGAGGACATCCTCGGCGTCTTCGGCCCCGAATTCGTCGACGGGGCGTCCGCATTCGTGGTCCTCGCCTTCTCCGAGCTGTTCATCGCGTTCACGGGAACGTGTGGATCGATGATCGACATGGCCGGGCACACTCGCGTCAAGCTCGTCAATTCGGTGTTGTGGGTCGCCTCGGCTCTGGGGCTCAGCATCCTGTTGATCCCGCCATACGGCGTCATCGGCGCGGCAGTGGCATCGATGGCCTCGGTGACACTCGTCAATTTGGTCCGAACGCTCGAAGTGTGGATCCTCGATCGACTCCAACCTTGGCGCCGGGACTTCTGGAAGCCGGCCGCCGCAGCCATCGCCGCCGGGGCATGGGGGTACTCCCTTCGCCTGGTCTTCGAAGGGCGCTCGATCTGGTGGGTCGTCCTTCAGGGAATCGCCGTGGTGCTCGCGTATGTGGGAGTGCTCGCCATGCTCGGGTTCCATGACGACGACCGCGTGATTCTGGGGCGTATTCGCGACAAGCTCACGCGCAGAGCCCGCGGGCGAGTCTCATGAGCACGGTGGACGATGGTCCGATCTACATCACGGGTCTGGACCGAACAGGGAAGACCACGATGCGTGCGTTCCTGGCTTCGCACTCTCGTATCGCCATACCGGCAGTGGGATCGAACATGTGGATGTACTTCCACGGTCAGCACGGCGATCTCTCGGTGCCCGACAATCTCGATCGTTGCCTCGACGCCATGTTGCGTTACAAGCATGTGGCGTTCCTGGATCCGGATGAACGCGCCATTCGGGAGGAGTTCGCCGCCGGTCCCCACACCGACGCTCGCCTGTTCGCCATCTTCCTCGAGCAGTTCGCCCGTCGAGAGGGCAAGCCTCGTTGGGGTGCGCAGTCGGGTCTGGAGGAGCAGTACGCGGAAGAGATGTTCGCGGCGTATCCGGGATTGAAGATGATCCACATGCTGCGCGATCCTCGCGACCGGTACGCCGCATCCCTCCAGAAGTGGCCGGAGGGTCGCGGACGCGCGGGCGGTGCCGCTGCCCGGTGGGCGTTCTCGGTTTCACTGGCCGAACGCAATCTGCGCCGGCATCCGGCCGACTACCTCGTGGTGCGATTCGAAGATCTCGTGACCGACCCGCGTGCGGAGATGACCAGAGTGTGTGAGTTCTTGGGGGAGTCGCTCGAAGAGCCGATGCTCCGGATGTCGAGCGCGGACAAACACCGTGCAGCGCTCGCCGCCGGTGCTCCCGACGGCGAGATCCTCTCGACGGATCACATCGGGATCCATCGGAACCTGGTGCCACTCGACGAACTCAGGTTCCTCGAGGTTCGGCTCGGCTCTCTGATGCGGCGGTGGGGCTATGGTCCGGCGCCGGCCCGGGTGGAGCGTCCGTTGCAGTGGTGGGTCCGCGTCTTCCCCGATCAGTCGCTGCGGATGGCGACGTGGCGGGTCGTCGAGGGATTGCATCATCGGTTTCCGCGCGTCGCTGGGCGGCAACCGGGCCGAAGGATGCTCGTTGAGAGGGTGGGCTCATGAACGAGTCGATACCGACACCCGAGCACGTCGACGACGCCGCCAGCGAGCCGATCTTCATCACCGGACTGGCGCATACCGGCAAGACTGAACTGCGACGTGTGATCGAGCGTCATCCCGACGTGTGGATGGTGAGGAAGTCGGCGATGTGGGATGCGGTACGAGACGTGGAAGGTCTCCGACGCGCCGCCGACGAGTCCGCCCGATCGGCTGTGGGGTCCGGGTCGGGGCGTTGGGGCCTGCAGCAGCGGGGCTTGGAACGTCGGGCACATGTGCTGCTGACGGTCCTGCCCGAAGCAAGGATCGTGCACATGGTGCGGGATCCATTGTCGGTGCTCGCCGGTTCGCCTCCCTCGCTCGGTCGCGCCGGATGGGCACTCGCCCGTTGGGTCACGTCGGCGAAGTCCGCAGCGAGGAACGCGTCACGTGAGCCGGAGCGATACCGGATCGTGCACTGTGAGTGGCTCGCCGGCGACCCAGGAGCTGCAGTCCGTGCGGTCTTCGACTTTCTCGGACTCTCCGTGACGTCGGAGGTGGAGGATGGTCTCGGGACGGTGAGATGGGAACGACTTGGGGTGGTCGGCCGGGAGCCGAGGGGTCTGCTCGATCGCCTCGCGGTGAGGCATGGACCGACGCTCGGGTATCTCGTCGAAGCTCCACCACCCCTCGGGCCATCGGTGAGGGGCGTGGTCGACGTCGTGAGCTATGTCATCGGGCGGGTCGCGGGATGGACGGGGGAACGAGCAGTGATGAGGAAATGACAAGCAGACCGGTGTTCGTCGCCGGCCTGGAGCGGACCGGAACGAGCCTCATGTACGCGCTGTTGGCTTCGCATCCCGAGATCGCGATGACTCGGCGCACCAACCTGTGGCCGTACTTCTACGAGCGTTACGGGGATCTCGGTGAGGCCGCCAACCTCGATCGGTGCCTCGACGTGATGGCGAAGTACAAGCGGTTGCATGTGTTGGAGATCGACTGGACGACCCTGCGGCGGGACTTCATGTCTGGACCGGCCGAGTATCCGCGGCTCTTCGCGCTGCTCGAGCAGCAGGTGGCCGATCGGGAGGGAAAGCCTCGCTGGGGGGACAAGTCTCTGCACACGGAGCGATACACCGACCGGATCTTCTCCGCGTACCCCGACGCCCGGATACTCCACATGATGCGAGATCCTCGTGATCGGTTCGCCTCGGTGATCGCCAGGTGGAAGGTGCGGCGCGGGGGAGTCGGCGCCGGGGTGGCCGAATGGCGGACGAGTGCGCGGCTGGCGGCGGACAACGCCGCCGCCTATCCGAGCCGCTACCGGATCGTGCGATACGAGGACCTGGTGTGTGATCCCGAGCAGGAACTCCGCGAGATCTGCGCGTTCATCGACGCCGAGTATCACCCGTCGATGCTGGACATGGAGGGCGCGCCCGAGTTCCGGCGCCAGGGGAGCAACAGCTCATATGGCCCTCGTCGTGTGGGCTCCATCTCGACGGACTCGATCGGCCGCTACGCATCGGTGCTATCAGCTGATGAGATCCGTTTCATCGACCGGCGACTCGGTCCCCACATGACCGGATTCGGTTACGCGGTCGCCGGCGCTGCGAGCTCGCCGATGCTTCTCTACGCCCTGCGTACATTCCTCCCTGAGTCGGCTCGGTATTCGGGTTGGCAGGTCAGACACGCCTGGCGCTCGTGGCGGGGAGTCGACGTTCCCGACTATCGGCTGGTGGAAGCGGGGAGGTCGCAATGAGCGTCCTCACAGCACCAGTAGAGCGACTCCGATCCCGGCCGATGGTGGTCCGGTCGGCGGTCACGGTCTCGGTGGTGCTCGGCTCGGCGCTCACCGCCTACCTCGTGAGTCGCGGCCAGTGGTACCTGATCCTCGTGCTCCTCCTGGCGGTCCCTGTCGCTCTGGTCTTTCATCGCAACCCCCTTCTGGCGTTGGGAGTCTGGCTGGCGGTGGATCCGTTCCTTCAGGCCGTTCAGGCCAACGGCACCGGCCGCAAGTTCTACTGGCTGTTCCATCGCGGACTTCCAGTGCTCATCCTCGGGCTGATCGTGGTGGCGCGACTCGCCGGGCTCACGCGCCGTCGGCTGACAATGGGATGGCTGGAAGTCGTCATGGCCGGCTATCTGGTGGCGTCGATCCTCAGCATCCAGTTCGCGTCGCTGGACGTGCTCGCCACGAGCTATCACCTGTACGACCGGGTGGCCATCCCGATGGCCGTCTACCTGCTCGTGCGGTGGTACCCGCCGGGACGACGAAGCTTCGAGGCAGCCGTGCCCATCCTGGCATTCGTCTTGCTCTTTCAGGTCGCGGCCGGGGCTCTCCAATGGTTCGCGCCCGATCTCATTCCGCGCGCCTGGCTGGGGCGGGTAGGGTCTCGGACCACCGGTTCGCTCGGTCATCCGAGCGTCTACGGCACGACGGTCCTCGCCGCCGGAGCATTTCTGTTCCACATGGGCCAGGCCACGCGGCCGCGCTTTCCTCGTTGGATGTACTCGACCGCCTTCGCGGTGTCGCTGGCGGCCGCTTTCGCGACATTGTCCAGGGCTGCGTGGCTGGCGGCATTCGTGGCGGGTGCGACGATGGCCGTTCTCCATCCCCGAGCGGTCAGACGGTTGGCGGTGGCGATGGTGGGTCTCTCCTTCGTGATCGTTCTGGCGACGCCGGTCGAACCGCTCATCGAACGGGCTGTGAGTCGCTTCTATTCGGACCAGTCACAGGAGTCCGCCCTCAGCCGTCTCCCGGTGGTGCTGGCCTCCATACGCATGTTCGAGGCGAGACCCGTGGAGGGTTGGGGATACGGCAACTTCGACCTGTACGACCGCCAGTTCCAGGGGCGCGTCGGGGATCTCTTCGTACCCGACAAGGACCACGCCTCCCACAATCTGTATCTCACGATCCTCGCCGAACAGGGATTGATCGGAATCCTCCTGTATCTGGGTCCTGCGCTCATCCTCCTGGTGAAGACGCCGGCCGCGCTGCGTGCGCTCCCTCGCGACGGCCCGACCGGTCGGCGACTGCTCGTGGTCTTGTGGCTCGTCCCGGCGATGCATTTCGTCGTGAACAACTTCTCGAACATGAAGGTTCCGTTCGGCCTCGGCTTGTATTGGCTGAGCTTGGGCCTGATCGCCGGGATCGTTCTTCCGCCGCGTCTGCCTGCGGACGAGCCCCCCGTGATCGAGATGATCGGGATGGGAGGGGCGCCGCGGTGACGACCCTGTTTCGCAAGCTGCACACGGCCACGATCGAGTCCGGGGTCTTCCGACGAGCGACGAGGACGAGGACGGGCCGGAGGTTGTTGCGGTCCAGCCCTTGGGCGCGTCTCCGACAGTTCAGTCGTGGACGCGCCATCGCGACATCTCGCCGACGGCTCCCGCACCTCTTCGTCGATACTCGGACCTGCTTCTTGTTCGTCGGTCACACGAAGAGCGGAGGAACGCTCCTCGGCAGCCTGCTGGACGCTCATTCCCGGGTGATGTGTGCGGACGAGCTGGGTCTCGCCGCTGCACTGGTGGACATCGGAGATGCCGACGTGGCATTTCGGTTGGTCGCTCGGAACGCGGAGCGCGAGGCTCAGAAGGGCCGCGTCACGGCGCGCAGGTTGGAGCCGTACACATTCGCGGTGCCCGGACAGAGTCAAGGACTGGTAGCGCCCCCACTCGCGGTCGGAGATTCGCGTGCGGGTCCGACGACCCGTTTCCTCGCCTCACAGCCCGATGCCGTTCCGCGGATCCGCCGAGTGCTGGGACCGGTGTCTCTGCGCCTCGTACACGTTGTTCGGAACCCGTTCGACCCCATCGCGGTGATGGTCGTACGCGGCGGACGAGACGTGGGCGACGCGATTGCGGACTATCGCGCCCA
>Ga0214472_10001724_pt1 | contig 23988 bp, 23 predicted proteins | sample RVTome_6_FD_207662 | JGI IMG/M metagenome (GOLD analysis project Ga0214472, IMG submission 207662) | Soil microbial communities from uranium-contaminated site in the Upper Colorado River Basin, Wyoming, United States - RVT140D175 | ecosystem: Environmental > Terrestrial > Soil > Contaminated >...
TATCGCAGGAGGAGTTCGAGCAGGACATCCGCTCCACCGGCTTCTACAGGAACAAGGCGAAGAACATCATCTCGATGGCGCAGGCATTGTTGAAAGACCACGGGGGCGTGGTCCCGGCGACGATGGAGGAGCTTGTGAAGCTCCCCGGCGTGGGCAGGAAGACCGCGAACCTGATACTGTCCATCGTCCACGGGATACCCGGAATCGTGTGCGACACGCACGTGATACGGGTGTCCGGCAGGCTCGGGCTGACCGGGAACAAGGACCCGGAGAAGATAGAGTACGACCTCTACGAGGTAATCGCCAGGAAGGACTGGATAGCGTTCTCGAACCGGCTAATAATGCACGGGCGTGACACGTGCTCAGCGAAGAAGCCGGACTGCCCCGGATGCGTACTCAACAAAATATGCCCGTCCGCCTTCTCGTTCGGCTGAAAATGGCTGTTTGGGCCGCCGTCAGGCCGCTGCAACGCCCGCTACTGCCGCCTTTGTCTAATAAATTTGCATTATTTTGTCATTTCTGGTATCTTAGCTGAGGCGTAACAGCATATGAGGCAACAAGCCCGCGCGCGGCCACATGGCCGAGGGGCTACTGAAAGACAAGGAGAAGAGATATTATGGCAACCGTACACAAGATCCCGTCCTCCCCGTGGAGGGCGATAATCGAGACCGCCATGTACGCCAATTCCGTCAGGCGCACGGACATGGCCGAGCTGTACAAGCTCGCGCTCGCGCAGCCGGAGGTGATATGCACGGACCAGCCCATGTACGAGCCGGGCCAGTTCGGGCTCCCGAAGACCGCGAAGGTCCTTGTCTCGAACGACGGCAGCGTGGTAGGCCGCACCGCGAGGGCAAGGCTCCTTGTCAGGAACTTCACGAAGGACCAGTCAGACAAGTACCAGGCGATACTAAGGGAGGCGGTCTACCAGTTCAACAAGAAGCCGGGCCTCCACCTGGAGGGCGTGGTCGGGCTGTCCCCGGACTTCATGGTCAAGGCGCACCTGATAAGCCCGCAGGCCGACGCGAAGAACATGCTCGACTGGGGGATGAACTTCGCTCCGTTCATGAAGCCCTGGTCCGACACGTACAAGAAGTCGAGGAAGCTGGACGAGCCGGACATCATCGCGTTCGCGGACCCCGACTGGACTCACCCGGAGTTCCCGCACGGCTGCGTGATAATAGACGAGGTGAACAACTGCATCGCGATCCTCGGGCTCCGGTATTTCGGCGAGCGCAAGAAGGGCACGCTCACGCTGGCATGGACGATGGGCGTCAGGCACAACATGGTGGCATGCCACGGCGGCATAAAGAAGATAGGCAACAACCGCCCGGTCGCTGTGTTCGGCTTGTCCGGCTCCGGCAAGTCGTCCATCACCAACAGCCTCGACCACGAGGGCACGCTGAAGGCCAGCGAGAAGGTCACGGTCATCCACGACGACGCGTTCCTTATCGACCTGGACAACGACGTGTCCGTCGCGCTCGAACCCTCGCTGTTCGACAAGACCGACGCCACGAAGTTCGACGACCCGATACTGAAGTACTTCTACTCCGCGCAGAACGTTGCCGTGACCGGGATGCCGGACGGCAGCAAGTTGATGGTGAGCGAGGACGTGCGCAACAGCAACGGCCGCTGCATAAAGAGCCGCGACATGTTCAGGCACGCCGAGTCCTGCGAGAGGCCGAACATACTCATCTGGCTCCAGAAGGACACGTCCCTCCCGCCCATCAGCAAGGTGCACGGCTGCTCGCTCTCGGTCGCGATGGGCGCGTCGCTCTCCACGCTCCGGGCGAAGGGCGTCGAGAACGTGGACGCCAGGGAGCTTGAGAAGCTGGTGATCGAGCCGTTCGCGAACCCGTTCCGCGTCCACCCGCTCCTGAAGGACTGCGAGCAGTTCTGGAAGCTGTTCAAGATGGGCTGCGACTGCTACATAATGAACACGCACGCGTTCGGCCTGCCTGAGTCCCTCGCGAACATACCGAAGGAGCTTTCGCTTTCCATAGTGACCGAACTGGTGCGCGGGAACATCGAGTGGCGCGAGTGGCGCACGTTCCACGGCCTGCACATACCGAAGAACGGGGCCGAGCTCTTCGGCGCGGACTACGACAGGAAGTACAAGCCCGGCAGGAGCATCGAGTACCTGAACTTCCTCCGTGACCGCATGCAGGACAGGATAAACTTCCTCTCGCACAAACGGGACGTGGAAAACGACATGACCAACATGTACATCGCGCCGCTCGTGCTCGCGAGGACCACGATAGACAAGATACTGAACCCGGACCTGTACAAGTAAGGCCGGGTGGCGGGGCGGCCCAGTGACCACGATGCAGGGGCGGACGGCTGCCGTTTGACACGGTTGCCGTCCGTTTTTTTATGGGGGTGCAAATGGCTGAAAACGACGGGTTGCTGTTCGCATACCTGCTGGACGGCAAGGGCGGCGGGACGGAGCTTGGGTGGGAAGGGATACACGGCTGGAAGCCTTCCGACGGGCTACTATGGATGCACCTGGACTACACCGGCCACGGCAGCTCGAAATGGCTGGAGGAGAAGGGCGGCCTGACGGACCTCACGTTCGAGGCCTTGCTGGCCGAGGACCCGAGGCCCCGCGCGGTGACCTCCGGCGACTCGCTGATGGTGATACTGCGCGGCGTGAACATAAACCCCGGCGCGGCCCCGGACGACCTCGTGTCTGTCAGGGCGTTCATCGAGAGTTCGAGGGTGATAACGCTCAGGAGGCGCAGGGTGATCGCGGTGGACGACGTCCGGCAGGAGCTCGTCTCCGGCTCCGGGCCTGTGGACGCGGGCGACTTCCTTGTCGAGCTTGTGCACCATATGCTGGAGAGGATAGCGCCCGTTGTCTCCGAGCTGGACGACATGGTGGACGCGCTCGAAGACGAGGTGCTGACGGCGGAGAGCTACAACCTGCGGCCGAAGATCGCCGCGATGAGGCGGCAGGCAATCACGCTCAGGCGGTACCTTGCGCCGCAGAGGGACGTGCTATCGCTCCTCCCCATGGAGCGGGTGAGCTGGCTCGGCGACATGGAGCGGCTGCACCTGCGGGAGGCTGCGGACATGACCACGAGGTACGTGGAGGACCTGGATTCCGCCCGCGAGCGCGCGTCCGTCACGCACGAAGAGCTTGACGGCAGGCTGTCCGAGCAGATGAACAAGACGATGTACATACTATCCATCGTCGCCACGGTGTTCCTGCCGCTCAGTTTCCTCACCGGGCTACTCGGCATAAACGTCGGAGGGATACCCGGCGCAAACACGACCTGGGCGTTCTACGCGGTCTGCGCGGTCGCGGCGGTGGTGGCATTTGTGCAGGTGATGATATTCAAGAGGAAGCGCTGGCTGTAGCCGGGGTGGGCGTTATTTCCCCTCCCTCGATGGGAGGGGCCGTGTTGTTATTTGCTTCATCGCCATTCCTCCTTTCACCTTGCAAAATTGTTGCGCTTAGTGGTATGGTTCCTGTGTAATTGTTTTACATTTGCAAGTCGTGAGGGATGCTCGATAGGAATCGGTTGGTAGGCAAGGAGAAACAATTATGAAGGTCAATATATTGAGTAGACTCGTAACAGATACGCCGCTTCTCAAAGATTTGATATCTGGAATAAAAAAGGGCGAAACAAAAGTCCCAAAGTTCCAACGTAAATTTATCTGGAACGAGGAACAGGCATTAAAACTCTTGGATAGCATCGCCAGCAATTATCCAGTGGGCAGTCTCCTTCTTTGGAGATACAAGCAAAAACTTGCAGCCGAGCGAAATATAGGCGATTTCCGGTTGCCAAAAACAGACGACCAATCTCCTACCGACTACGTTTTAGATGGACAACAGAGATTAACTGTTATCTACTCATGTCTGGGTGCTGATGAGGGCGAGGGTGGTTTTGAAACCTGTTACGATCTTGAGAAAGAGTCATTCATCGTAAAACCTGAGACGTATCAGTCGCATATCTTCCCTCTACGAAAACTTTATAACACAACAAAACTCCTAAACTTTAGAGCAGGCCTAGTAAGTCATCCGAACGCTGAAGAAATGCAAAGCCGGTTGGACCAGCTTATTGAAGTTCTCACTAATTACAGAATTCCAGTAGTGCTATTAAAAGACCTGACGGTAGAAGAAGTATGTCCAATATTTGAAAGAATCAATAGTTCTGGTACACGGCTGTCTATCTACGACCTGATGGTTGCAGCAACGTGGTCAGAAACATTTGATCTGAATGATGAAGCCGATAAAATTAAAGACGCATTAAAACCAAAAGGGTTCGAAGACATTGACGGGAACACTGTATTGAAGTGCCTTTCGGCAGTTCATTATAAGGGAATAAAGAAAGAGCAGGTGCTTAATCTTAGGGTATTGAGCAGGCATGATATGGACGATTTGGTCGATCGGGTGAAGGAAGCTTTGCTAAAAACCGTAGACCTTTTATCTACGGAGTTTAAAATTTACAGCTGGGATTTTCTTCCCTACGAAGCAATTGCAATTGTACTAACATATGTCTTTGCGAAAAGAGGCACATTAAATCAAGAAGACATTAACCGGGTAAGAAAGTGGTTCTGGTCTAGTGCTTTTTCCGAAAGATACAGAGGGGCGGCAGATTCTGTTATCTCAAAAGATCTCGAAACAATAGATTCCTACATCATCAATGGGCAAGAGCCTGCCGAGACATTCGGTCAGCCTCCCACAGTGGATCTTCTTCCCAAATTGACATTTCGGGCTAATAACTCTCGTTCCCGTGCATTCGCTTTGCTATTGGCGCTACATAATCCGCGAAACATCACTAATGGAACAAGGATTGATACGGCAGAAGCGCTATCAATATTTAACAAGAAAGAATTCCATCATATATTCCCACAAGCTTTTCTTAAACGTGCTAAGGCAAACGGAGAATACAATTCTCTTGTTAATATTTGTATGCTTTCTGCGTCAGAAAACAAGATCATTAGCGATAGTGATCCGAAAGTTTACTTATCGGAGAAGGCGCAAGATCATGGAAGCGAAGCTAACCGGGTCTTTTCGTCTAACCTTCTGATAGACCCGGATGTTTTCCGTTACCAAGAGAGTGATTATGAGCAATTTTTATCGTCGAGGAGTCAGCTTATTCACGAGAAAATTCTAAAAGTCTGCAACGGAGAAACTATATAGAGGTAACTTCTACTTCCTGGACCCCGCATCAAGTGCGGGGTGACGTCAAAGGCTGACCCCGATATTCTTCGCGTTGCATACAGTGACAGCCAAAAGCAGATTCCTCCGCGTTGGCCGAGATGACAAAGGCGAGATTGCCACGTCGCCCTCGGCTCCTCGCAATGACAGGCGTTGGTGGGCGGTGCCCACCCTACGAAAAAGCGTAACCGCCCCTCCCCCTTCCCCCGAAAACCCTTGACTAATAAACCATAAGGTGATAAATTTTCTGCCTGATTTAATGACCGGAACCGTATCCGCACGTGGACGCTGGCGGGAGACTATATATATGCTGGACCCGAAGTTCGTAAGAGAAAACACCGAGGCGGTAGAGCTTGCGCTCAAAAACCGCCACTCAAGCGTTGATTTGGCCCCGCTCATAAAGCTGGAGGCGGACAAGCGCGAGGTTATCGCACGGGCCGAGGAGCTTAAGAGGCTCAGGAACGAGGCGTCCAAGGCCATCGGCGAGAAGAAGCGCAACAGGCAGGACGCGACCGAAGAGATGGAAAAAATGAAGTCCGTCTCGGACGAGATAGCAGACCTGGACGGGCGTCTCCGCGAGATGGACGACACGCTCCGCGCGATGCTCCTCGACATCCCGAACGTCCCGCACAGCTCGGTGCCGGTAGGCGCATCCGAGGCGGACAACCCGGTGCTCCGCACTTGGGGGACGCCGCGCGAGTTCGCGTTCACGCCCCTGAACCACTGGGACATCGGCGAGGCGCTCGACATAATAGACTTCGAGCGCGCGACAAAGATAACAGGCGCGAGGTTCGCGCTGATGAAGGGCGCGGGCGCGAGGCTCGAGCGAGCGCTCATAAACTTCATGCTTGACATACAGACCACGGAGCACGGGTACACAGAGGTGCTCCCCCCGTTCATGGTCAACAGGGAGTCCATGACCGCGACCGGCCAGCTCCCGAAGTTCGAGGAGGACCTCTTCCAGGTGGAGGGCGGGCAGTTCCTGCTCATCCCGACCGCCGAGGTCCCCGTGACGAACATACACCGTGACGAGATACTGGACGAGGAGAGCCTGCCTGTAAAGTACACCGCGTACACGCCCTGCTTCAGGCGCGAGGCCGGCTCATACGGCAAGGACACGCGCGGGCTCATCCGCCAGCACCAGTTCGACAAGGTCGAGCTCGTCAAGTTCGCGCACCCGGACAGCTCTTACGACGAGCTTGAAAAACTGCTTGCCGACGCCGAGGACATACTGGTAAGGCTGGGGCTCCCGTACAGGGTCATCACGCTGTGCACCGGGGACATGGGCTTTTCGTCCGCTAAGACATACGACATAGAGGTCTGGCTCCCCGGCCAGGGCACGTATCGCGAGATATCGTCCTGCTCGAACTTCGAGGACTTCCAGGCGCGCCGCGCGAGCATAAGGTACAGGCCGAAGGGCGGGAAGGGCACGAACCTGGTGCACACGCTGAACGGCTCCGGGCTCGCGGTAGGCCGCACGCTGGTCGCGGTGCTGGAGAACTACCAGAACGAGGACGGGAGCGTCACGGTGCCGGACGCATTGAGGAAGTACATGGGGGGGATGGAGAAAATAGGAAGGACGTGAGTAGATAAGACGTGGGCAATAAACACGTGAAAAGAAAAGACGTGAGTAGATAAGACGTGGGTGAAAAACACGTGAAAAGAAAAGACGTGCACGTGTTCACTGCTCACGGGTTCACTGCCCACGTGTTTAATGCTCGCGTGTTTAGATAAGCCCGGAGGGATGGCCGAGTGGTTTAAGGCGGCGGTCTTGAAAACCGTTGAGTGAAAGCTCCGTGGGTTCGAATCCTACTCCCTCCGCCATTTAAAATGCGCCAACAAAGTTGGTGACTGTCAGGAAAGGATGTGGTAGACTGTAGGGCGTTTTTGGTGAGGCGGGCAAATTCCGTGCGATACGCGGGCGCTGCCCGGCAATGAAGAGCAAGGGTGCGGAGAGGTGGCCGAGAGGCTGAAGGCAGCCGCCTGCTAAGCGGTTGTGGGGGTAAAACTCCACCCAGGGTTCGAATCCCTGCCTCTCCGCCAGCAAACAGGACGGTCGAGGCCGTTAGAAGATAAGTGGCAGCATTCCTGAATAAAGGGAGGTAAAGGACATGTTCAAGAAGGTTCTGGTATTCGGCATGGCAGTAGTATTCGCGTTGTCTCTTTCCGCCTGCGGCAAGCAGGAAAAGGCCGAACAGCCCGTACCGGGCGCGGAAGGCCAGGAGAACCTCGCAATCCCGCAGAAGGGCCAGGAGGCCGTGGTCCAGGTGCCGGACGAGGTCAAGAAGGCATGGAAGGGCATCAAGCTCCAGGTCGTCAACAAGACCGACAACTCCACCAAGGATTTCACCGTGGACCTGGGCAAGGAAGCAAGCATTCCCGGCACAAAACTGACCATCAAGGCGGTCGAGTTCCTGCCGAGCTTCGTGATGCAGGGGCTTAACATCACGTCCGCGTCCAACGCCGCCGACAACCCTGCCGCGAAGGTGGTCATCACCGAGGCCGGCAACGAGGTGTTCAAGGGCTGGCTGTTCCAGAAGTTCCCGGAGACGCATGCGTTCTCGCACCCGCAGTACAGCGTGACGCTCGTGCAGGGCGTATCCGCGAAGTAGCAAAAAAAGTTTCACGCGCCCTTAGCTCAGCTGGATAGAGCGACGGTCTACGGAACCGTAGGTCAGAAGTTCGAATCTTCTAGGGCGCACCATATAATAAAGAGGGGCCACGATCCGTGTGGCCCCTCTTTATGTCCGCGATTCCAGTACACCGCATACACACAACACCGCATACCGGCATTGCGCCGCTTATATAACCCGTGGAGAAGGTGTCTGTCACCGCCCAATCATAACCGGCACAATCAGGTCGTATCCGGAGCTTTGTGCGGGCCGGAGCATGACCCGGAACAGCGTGTGGACGTTATTATGGGCAAAATTTCAAAAAATATGCACCTAACGGCAATGAATGTCGAAAATAACTTGACTTTAGAAGTTATGGAGTATATAAATATTAACGATTTGGTTTGCAATCTTCCATGAAGTCGGAGTGTGGAAGTGCATGGGACTGCGCTTTTTCCAACCCAAGACAGTGGAGGTAATATGGCTACACCAAAGAAAGCAGCAGCAAAGAAAGCCCCGGTAAAGAAGTCCCCCGCAAAGTCCGCCGCAAAGAAGACCGTAGCAAAAGCCGCACATCCCGCAGAATCGAAGGCAGCAAAGCAGGCAGCCGCCAAGGCCGTGAAGTCTGCGGAGATGGCTGCAAAGGCAGCAGGCGTAGCCGCCGACAAGGCGCTCAAGCTTGCGGCCGTAACGGCCAAGGGCGCTGCCGACAAGGTGCTTGCTACAGCGGCTGGTGCAATGAAGTCCGCAGCCGGGAAAGCCATGGAGATGGCCACAAAGGCCGCCAAGATGGCGAACGAAGCCTCCAAGACCGCGAAGAAGGCCGCACCGAAAAAGGCCGCCGCTAAGAAGGCAGCCCCGAAGAAGGCAGCCCCGAAGAAGGCCGCTCCGAAGAAGGCCGCGCCGGCTAAGAAGGCCGCCGCCCCGAAGAAGACCGCGCCGGCGAAGAAGGCCGCCGCCCCGAAGAAGACCGCGCCGGCGAAGAAGGCCGCCACGCCGGCCAAGAAGGTTGCCGCACCGGCCAAGAAGGTTGCCGCACCGGCCAAGAAGGTTGCAACACCGGCCAAGAAGGTCGTCGCACCGGCCGCCGCCGCACCAGCGCCGCCGGCTGCCGTATAACTACGAACAAATTCCTGTACTGATCCAATCAAGGGTTGCGGCATTGCCGCAGCCCTTTTTCTTTCCCGCCGCACAATAAAGACCACAAGTCACGCTTCATTCGACGCCAGCCGCGGCAACAATCCGCCCGGAAATGCCGGACATATTACCCGTTTATTTCGAACGCATATTTATGCAATATAGATTATAATGAATGATAGTACATAATGTTGTTATATGCATCATTATATCTGTAAAATTGGCCGGTATGGCGGGTCCGCCAGGAAGAAGCCGCAGGTGCGGCCTTTGTTCCTGCTGTATCGTGGAATCAAAGGCTCACTGCTGGATTAGGGTTAGGTGTTTAATATGCAATAAAGATTAACATGTTACAGCTATAAGCGTTGGGCGTAGATAGCCCGCTGCCTTGCCGTAGCTTCTTGCCTGGCGAAGAGAACAAGAAATTTCTTAAAGGTACTCAAATTTTTCTCTTGCATTTTTCAGGTATATCATTATAATCTGGATTTACGATAGCGATGCATTTTACAACGTATGCATGGAGGACAATCTTGGCGGCTGCAGGTTCTGATAAAGAAAAGCTCTATACAAGGCTCACGAACATCTTTCTCGACAAGATACGCTCAGGGGAGTGGAGGCCAGGCCGGCAGATACCCACTGAAGAGGAACTCTGCAAGAGCTTCGACGTGAGCAAGATAACGGTAAGGCGCGCGGTGACGAACCTCGTTTTCGACGGGCACATAGAAAAGATACAGGGCAGGGGTACGTTCGTCAAAAAGGGTATCCCCTACGCCGGGATGTCCATGAAGACCACGCTTGTGGAGGGGGTATTCATGCCGGGCGAAGCAGAGAACGTAACCGTGCTGGAGAAAAGCATGGTCCGGGTGCTGGACGAGGCGCTCATCAAAAGGCTTGGCCCGGTAATCGACGCGAAGGTCAATTATCTGAGCAGGCTGAAGAGCAAGGCAGGCGTCCCGGTCCTCGTGAACGAAACGTTCGTCCCCGCCAGGATGTGTCCTGCATTCGAAGGCTGGGACCCGGAGGGCGGCTCGGTTTTCGAGTTCCTGCGCGAACACGGCGCCGCCGAAATAGTGAAGGTCGTGCAGACCGTGGAGTTGGCGAGGCCTCCGGAGGAAACCGCCAGACTTCTGAACGCGAGGCCTACCACCCCGTGCATGATTATACACAGGGTGTTCATGGCTGCGGCCGATATGACCGTCGCATACTCGAAAACGACCGCGCGTGGCGACCGGTTCGAGCTTACGACAGAGTACGAGAGGGTCAAGTAGGTGTGACCACGACAAGTGACAGGTCCATTAATGACAGTTGCAGGCGGGGGTGTCCTGCACAAAAGGCAAGGGAGGTGTCTTGATGGGATGGGCCATCCCGCTCGGCGCCAGCGGGTTACGATTTGTATGCCGGGGTTTTATCATTAAACCGTAAATATTGCAAGGAGTCTTGTCGTGAAGAACAAATACCGGATATGGAAAAAGGCGCTGCCGATGGCGGCGTTGACCGTCATGTTGCTTGCCGCATCAGTGCAATACGCGGCCGCGGAGGACACGCAGAGCTCCCCCGCCGGGACAATGCAGCACGAGGGCGAGGTCATGCAGCATGAAGGCGCAGTCATGCAGCACGAGGCTGCCACCATGCAGGAGGCGATGACCGAGGAGACAGGCTCCACCATGGCCTGGTGGATGTGGCCGCTCATCCTGTTTGGCTCCACGTTCTTTATGGGTATTGCGGCGGTCCTCGCGGGAGTGGGCGGGGGTGTCGTATTCGTGCCGATCGTCAGCGGGTTTTTCCCGTTCCATATCGACTTTGTCAGGGGCGCGGGCCTTCTGGTTGCGCTCGCTGGCGCGGTCGCCGCGGGGCCTGGTCTCCTGAAGAAAGGCATGGCCGACCTGCGCCTCGCCATACCGATAGGTCTCATCGCATCGGTCGCCGCCATAGCCGGCGCGCAGCTCGGCCTTCTGGCGTCCAAGTTGAACCCCGGATATATTCAGGTCGGCCTCGGCCTCGTGATACTCCTCATAGTTGCCATAATGCTCAAGGCCAAGAAGTCCGACTTCCCCGACGTGCCCAAATCCGACCGCCTCTCCGAGGTGCTCGCGATAACCGGCATATACCACGACGAGGCGTCCGGCAAGGACATAGACTGGAGGATACACAGGACACCGCTCGGGCTCTCCCTGTTCGTCATAATCGGGCTCATGGCCGGATTCTTCGGGCTGGGCGCGGGATGGGCCAACGTCCCGGTCCTGAACCTCCTCTTGGGCGCGCCGCTGAAGGTCTCGGTCGCTACGTCGAAGTTCCTGCTCTCTATAACGGACACCTCCGCCGCATGGATATACATAAACAAGGGGGCGGTCCTCCCGATGATAGCGGTGCCCTCGGTCCTTGGCATAATGCTGGGCTCGCTCGTCGGCGTCAAGATTCTCGCGAAGGCGAAACCGGCGTTCATCAAGTGGATGGTCATCGGGATACTGCTCTTCGCGGGCGGCAAGGCGCTTCAGAAGGGGCTTTCGTTATTCGGCATTTTATAATAAACACACAGCACGCGGACCGGGCGGCATAAAGACAGGGGGAAAAAATGGCTGGAAAGAACACAAAGGCGAGCGACGAGCAGCTTATATACGCCAAGGTACTCGAGAAGGGGATGGCGGCAGGCCTTCTGGGCCTTTTCGTGACTTGCGGGATATATATGTCGGGCATGCTGGACTCGACGGTGCCCGTGCAGGATATCCAGAAATACTGGAGCATGCCGGTCGACGATTACATGCACGCCACCGGGATCAAGCGCGGCTGGGACTGGGCCGGCCACCTCGGGCGCGGGGACTTCCTGAACTTCATACCGATTGCGATACTCGCCGGTATCACAATACTGAGCTATATTGCGATCGTGCCTGTGCTCCTAAGGAAGAACGACAAAATATACGCGGTGATCGCCATACTCGAGGTGATAGTCCTTGTTGTGGCGGCATCCGGCATACTCGGCTCGGGCGGCGGTCACTGAGGACAGGACAGGCGGTTTCCTTGCCGTCCGCCATTTAATATGTTAAATTATGAGTGAACAGGCCCGTGCCCCGGGACTGAACCCGGGTGGCCGCGCCGTCCCGCAAAAATATTCGGAGGTCAGGTATGTACAAAAAACTGCTTTTCTGCACCGACGGTTCAAAGAATTCCGAGTGCGCGCAGCGGACGGCGTTCAAGCTCGCCAAGGACTGCGGCTCCAAGCTGTACGTGCTCATGGTGACCGACCTGACCGACGAGTTCGAGGCTCTCGCGCCCGGGCTTACCGGCAGGCTGATAGACGACAGCAAGGAGAAGGTCGCCAAGGTGGTGGACGCGGCCAAGGCCGCCGGGATAAGCGCCGAAGGCATAGTGAAGGACGGCGAGGCAAACAAGAAGATTATCGAGACCGCGGCGGAGGTCGGCGCGGAGGCCATCGTGATGGGCACGCACGGCAGGAAGGGTTTCTTCAACGTGGTCATGGGTAGCGTCACCAGGCTTGTCATCGCGCAGGCGCCGGTGCCGGTTATCGTCGTACACTCGAAGTACTGCGCAATATAAACGCACGGGACCCTGTGCATCATAATAACAGCCCCGCATGGACAAGCAACTCGACTTGTTCATGCGGGGCTTTTTTTGGAGGCATTGTCCTCGGGCCAAAACAGCCGCCAACCATGTCCAGGGGGGTAAACCTCCCTGTGCCCGATGCGCCAGATGATGTATACCCTGGACGGCTCCGGGTTCTGGGGTGACAACTTTAAATAATAATCATGATGAAATGTTTTTCCATTTCCCCGCGGGTGCGGATTAGAGGACCGGGACTCTGAGCCGTTCAGAGCGAAAGACGTTGTCCATTGTGCACAGCCGGAACCCTGAACGAGGTTGGCGAATGTCCCGGCCGATAAACCGACACCCGCAAAAAAGAGCGCTTTGTTTTTTTGGAGGCATTGTCCTCGGGCCAAAACAGTCGCCAACCGTGTCCAGGGGGTACACTCCTCCGTGCTGTTAGTACCAAGTGATGATGACCCTGGACGGCTCCAGGGTTTTGGTCCGCTCGGATAACGCCTCCGAGGTTAGGGAAAGGCATGAAATGTTTCCCGTCACCCGCAAAAAAGAGATTTCCGTTTCATCCCCGCCCGTTCGTCCCCCCTTGAACCCAAGGGAGATGTCTGCGAATACAAGTCTGGTAATGGCCGCCCGGCTGGTGTATAATACACCGGCAAACACTGGGCTGTATGCGGACGCCGCGCATCGTCATGTCATTCCGGAATGCAATATAAAAGGGGGCCGATGAGAAGGACAGGCTACACAAAGACCGCTGTCAGCGGGAACTTCACGTTCCGGAACACGGAGATAGAGGGCCTTGTCGTAATTGAGCCAAGGGTGTTCGGCGACGAGCGCGGGTTCTTCCTCGAGACGTACAACGCAGCCGCGTTCGAGAGCCAGGGGGTGTTTGTGAGGGGCGGGCGCGCCGATAGCGGGGAGTGTTCCATATTCGTCCAGGACAACCACAGCTTCTCGACGAAGGGCGTGCTGAGGGGGCTGCACTTCCAGCGTCCGAACTGGCAGGGGAAACTGGTCAGGGTGACGCGCGGGGCGGCGTACGACGTGGCGGTGGACATGAGGCCCGGCCCCACGATGGGCGACTGGTTCGGGCTGGTGCTTTCCGCGGAGCTGAAGAACCAGATGTACGTGCCGGAGGGATTCGCGCACGGCTTCCTCGCGCTGACGGACTGCGAGTTCATGTACAAGTGCACGCGGGTTTATGTCCCGGCGGAAGAGGGCTGCATCGCGTTCGACGACCCGGAGCTCGGGATAAACTGGAATGAGATTGCCGCCGGGTACGGCATAGACAACTTCTCGCTTTCCGAGAAGGATACCAACAGGGCGGCGCCTTTCAGCGCAGCGGTGCGCGGGTAGCCGGTAGGGTGCGCACCGCGCACCATATCTCAGTCCGGCTTGACGGGCGCGGTCTCCATATCCCTGAACCGCCCGGTCGCCATCTTCTCCCCTTTGGACGTGACCAGAAGCGTATCTATCTCCGGGTGCGACTTTGCGAACTCCATCGCCTTTACCGGCCCCATCACGAATAGCCCCGTAGCAAGAGAGTCCGCCAGGCAGGAGCTGTCAGCAAGGACGCTCACGCTCATAAGCCCCCTTGCCGGGTATCCCGTTCGCGGGTCGATTATGTGGTGGTAGCGGACACCGTCCCTGATGAAGAACCGCTCGTAGTCCCCGGACGTGGATATGGCCCTGTCCGAAAGCGCGAACCTGGCAAGCACCGTTGACTTGGCCCTCGGGTGCTGTACCCCGACCGTCCAGGGGGAGCCGTCGTCGTGCGCCCCAAAAAGCCGGAGGTCGCCCGCGACCGCGACGATGCCGCCGGGTATGCCAGCTTTCATCAGGGCCTCGACAGCCCTGTCCGCGGCGTACCCCTTCGCTATCCCGCCCAGGTCGATGGACATGCCGGGCCTTGTTATGAACACCGTGGACGAACCCCTGTCCACGACGACCTGGTTGTAGTCCACAAGCTTGAGGGCGGAGTCTATCTCACCCTGTGACGGGACACGCGCTGCCCTGGATGCTATGCCCCATAGTTTCACGAGCGGGCCCACGGTGGGGTCGAATGCGCCGCCCGTCTCGCGGGCGATGTCGAGCGCCATGCCTACGGTCTCCGCCACCTCGGGGTCCACCTTGACAGGCCCCACGCCAGCGTTCCCGTTGATGCGGGAAAGCTGGGAGTCAGGCTTGTATGTGCTCATGAGCGCGTCCACACGCTCAACCTCGCCGAATGCCTTACCGGCCGCGTCCCTGACCGCCTCGCCGGTCAGACCCCCGCGCGCGGCCGTGATGGTCACGTACGTCCCCATTATAGTGCGGGTCTCCTTGTACGGAGCGGCCCCGCCCGCGCAGGACTGCAACGACAGGGCCGCCGTTACGATTGCCGCCACGAGCAGATAGGCAAGGCTCCGGCCGGTATGCATAGGATGACGTTTCGGCATCGTCGTGTCTGGTCTCCGCGAGGTTGCAGGGGTTTACTCCAGACAGTCATTTTATACGGTCAGCAGGGCTTCAATCAAGGGAAAAGACCAGCTTGATTTTTCATGCCCCTTCGTGGTATCTTCATAGTCTGTAATTTAACCCAAAATACAAGGAAGGCAAGAGGATGAGGAAGATAACAATTGCTGCCGTCGTTGCCGCCGCGGTGTTTGCCGCAAACGCCGCATTCGCGGACCCGGCCCTGATAGACCGTGTTGTCGCGGTGGTGGGAGACGACGTCGTCACCCTGAGCGAGCTGCAGACGGAGATGGCCGCCCCGCTGGCCGATATCAACAGCAGGTACAGAGGCGACGACCTTGCGCGCGCGGCCGATACGCTGAAACGGAACACGCTGAACTCGCTTGTGGACAAGAAGGTCCAGCTCCAGGAGGCCAGGCTGAACGGTATAACCGTGGACAAGGCGGACCTGGACGCCGCGATAAACGACATTATGAAGCGCAACAACATGGACGAGGAGCAGCTCAAGGCCGCGCTCATGGGCGAGGGTTACACGCTCCCGGACTACAGGAAGATGCTCGAGGACCAGCTGATGATAATAAGGCTGGTCTCCGCCGCGGTCCGCTCGAAGGTGTTAGTCGAGGATGCCGAGGTCAATGCGTACTACGATGCGCACAAGGACGAGTACACCCGGAAGGAGTCGGTGAGGGTAGCGAACATATTCTTCCCAGCGAAGGACGGCGACATGGCCGGGGCACTCGAAGCGGCGGATGCCGCGAAGGCCCAGATAACGGCCGGTACCCCGTTCGAGGAGATGGCGGTGAAATGCACCGGCGACGAAGGGGCCGCCAAGAGCTGCGTGCTCGGCACTTTCGGCCAGGGCGAGCTCTCCCCCGCGATAAACGACCTCGCGTTCAGGATGAAGGCGGGCGAGGTGAGCGAGCCGGTCGAGCTGAAGGGCGGGTACCAGCTTGTGAAGGTGATGGAGCGCGCTGACGAGTCGGTGCAGCCGCTCGATGAGGTCAGGGGAAAAATCGCGGATGAGATAAGCGCGACGAAGAGCGAGACCCTGTATGCGAAATGGATACAGGACCTGAGGAAGCGCACCTATGTGGAGATAAGGGACTGACGAAGAAGCGCGGACATCGCGGCCCCGGCTGTTACAGGGCGCGGCAATGCCGCGCCCTTATTTGTTCGATACGGATTTACCGGAGGTTATCATAAAGACCCTGAGGCTTAACAAGAAAGAGGACCGCCGGATAAGGCGCGGACACCCTTGGGTGTTCTCGAACGAGATAGAGGGTAAGCTTTCCGGCATAGAACCCGGAGATATCGTGGGTGTCTCGGACCACGCCGGGAGGCCGGTGGGGACGGGATACGCCAACCCGCGCTCGCTCATCGCGGTAAGGATACTCGCAAGGCACGGCGAGGAAATCGGGCGTGAGCTTGTCACCGAAAGGGTGAGACAGGCAAGACGGATGAGGGAGCTTTTTTACCCCGGCAGGGACACCTACCGCGCCGTGTTCTCGGAGTCCGACCTCCTGCCGGGCCTGGTGGTGGACCGCTACAGTGGCTGGCTTTCCGTGCAGTCGCTCACCGCGGGCATCGAGCGGATGCTGCCGGAGGTGATATCCGCGCTCGTCGAGGTGTACGCGCCGGAAGGCATCGTGCTAAGGAACGACTCCAGGCAGCGCCAGCTCGAAGGGCTCCCCGTCGAGAAGAAGCTGGCACAAGGCGAACTCCCGGAGAGGCTCGTAGTGGAGCTTGCGGGGCTCAAGTTCAGCGTTGACCTGATGGGCGGCCAGAAGACCGGGTTTTTCCTCGACCAGGTGGACAACTACAGCCTGCTGGACAAAGTTGCAAACGGCGCGGAAGTCCTCGACCTCTTCTGCCACACGGGGGCATGGTCGCTGTACGCGGCGAAGGCCGGCGCGCGTGCCGTGACCGGCGTGGACTCGTCCGCCCATGCGCTCGGGACCGCGGCGGTGAACGCAGGGCTGAACGGGATGACGGACAGGGTGGGTTTCGTGGAAGACGACGCGTTCAAGGCGCTCAAAAGGCTTACCGCCGGAGGCAGGACGTACGGCGTGGTGGTGTCCGACCCGCCTTCTTTCATAAAGAGCAGGGCCAAGCTCGCCGAGGGGCTGAAGGGGTACAGGGACATAAACACGAAGGTGATCGCCGCCGTCAGGCCGGGCGGGTTCCTGGTCAGCTGTTCCTGCTCCCACCACATGGACAGGCGCGAGTTCCTGGAGGTGCTCCGTTCGAGCGCGTCAGGCGCGGGCAGGACTGTGCGGCTTATCGAGATGCGCTCCCAGTCGAAGGACCACCCAGTACTGGTCGCGGCCCCCGAGACGGAGTACCTGAAGTCGGCGCTCCTCCAGGTGCTGTGAACCGGGCTGGCCTGCGCGCAACCTTATAAGCGAAGGTGGTTGGTATGGGCAAACGCGGTCTTCCCTTGTGGGCATGGTTTTCGCCGGGGTTTGTCGTCCTTGCCTCGGCGCTGTCCGTTATCCATTTCAGGGGCAGCCACGGCGGTGCGCGGCCGGACGCCATTGTATACGTGTTCATAACCCTTGCCGCTGGCTGGCTGGGCGCCCTCGTGGGCGGGCTTGCCGACTGGATGAGGTATGGCCGCTCGCCCCTTGAACCGCTATTCAAAGACAGGTTTGGGTGGTATTACGGCAAGAAGTGCTGGTTTCGGTTCGCGCTGGTGTTCGGGGCGGGATGGGCGGTCTTCGTGCTTGTTACCGTTGCCGCCGCCGCCGCGCTGGGCGCGTTCGAAGAGGCGCGCGCGTTCACGACGCCCAAGGGCATCCTGGCGGTCGTGGTGTTCCTGGCCGTGTTCGCTTTAGAGGGGGCGTTAGTGGGCGGCCTGGCGGATATGGCAGCATATCTTTTCAGGAAAAAAGGTTGAAGGCCGCCGCCCACTATGTATGTTTCGCCGGTGTAAGCCGGAATTTATGCGGTTGAAGTCCCCCCGGCACGCCTGGTATTTGGACCAGGCTGTTCCGGCAAGTTACCTGTTATCCACCCCGAGAAGCTCTCCAAGCCCCTTCAGCCTGTCCTCGCTCATCTCGCCGAGAGATATGATAAGGGCGCGCGCCTTGCTGTATGAATGCAGCATCCCCTCGACCGAGTTGATAAGCTCGTAGTCGGAGGTTATCGTGCCGGGGCTGCCTGCGGCGGAGCCTTCGCCCACGCCCGCGTTGGTGGAGAGCAGCCTGCTGCCGCGTCCGGAGAGGACCCAGTCTATGCTCGCCGAAGTCATGGAAGATACGGCGCCAAGAAATGCGAGCGACGGTTTGGTGACCCCGTTCTCTACCTGCGAGATGTAGCCCTGGTCACAGCCGATCTTGTTTGCCCAGTCCTTCTGGCGGTTCTTGCCCCGAAGCATCCTGATCCTCGCACCGACCTCCTTGTAGTCATATCTTTCCGCCATATCCGTATCCCCTGTGTTATGTTGTTTAAAGTAATACGTGTCGGACATAACGTGTATCCCGCACGTCCAGTTATTAAAATTATATCATATAAGTAAAAATACGCAATGTGGTTCACCGCGAAAATGCAAAACCGCATGCCGATGGGCGGTTTAAGGACATGCATGCGGTTCGCCTGATGCCGGGCTAAAGAACGGCGTCGTGCCTTAAATTCCGGCAGGACCGGGTGGAGAGGCTACAGGGGGTTCATCCCTTTACGCTTCAGCGCTTTTTCTATTATGGATTTCTTGCCTTCGGGGTCCTTCTCCTTCTTCACCTCTTTCAGCACCCTCTCGGCTTCGTCGGCCGGCAGGGTGATTATAAGCCTCATAAGGTTGTCCAGGTTTTTTGTGCTCTGTTTTGCCATTGGATGCTCCGGAACCATCCGTCCGTTCTGGACGGAGTCAGTTTGGGTTATTGAATATAAACGGATTATACCACGGAATCCGCTGCAAAACAATACCGCTTATAATTACTAATGCCTTACCGGCATAATGTACCGCGCCGGCGGTATAAGGTGACCGGCGCATCCCGGTACGGAATGTGTTTGCCCGCTCCCGGTTTATGGTTTATAATAATAGAAATAGCAACAAACATATCGGAGGTGTCTGATGCGGGTAGTGGAGATAAAGAGGCTCAAGGACGGACTGTTCGGCGACCCAAAGACCGGCTGGTCTGCATATCCCTTCATGTTCGGGTTCGGCGGCGAGAAGGGCGCGGACTTGAGGGGTGTCCACGTTGTGGCCATATACCCGGGCCAGACACGCGGCAACCACTACCACGAACACGCAAAAGAACTGCTTTTCATCTTCTCCGGCAATGGGGTTTTCTACTGGGAGGAGGACGGCGTCCTCATGGAGCACCCTGTGAGCGGGAGCCCGGCCGTCATAACCGTGCAGCCGGGAGTAAGGCACGCATTCACGAACACCGGCGACACGACCGTTTATCTGCTTGCGCTTCGCGATGGGGAGTTCGACCCGAGGAGCCCGGACGTCGTCTCGTCCAAACTGGTATGACAGCTCCCGTCCGGGCCCTTGGCAAGGGACCCGGACAATGGAGCCGGTTTCCACTGCATGCCTTTGGGGCGGAATAAATGCGTCGCCCGAGCGCCTACCTGCTGACCGCGCCCACCAGACCTATGGCGTACACGTCCGTTATGAAGGACGGCGTTTTGTGCTTCTGGAATATGAAGCCGTCGAAGACCGGCTCTCCCGCCTGGTAGATGGTAGCCCTCACCGCGGGGTCTACCGGCTTGTCGCTCCTGGTCGTGGCCATATTGCCCTTCAGAATCCATTCGGGCAGGTACTCGCTTACCTTTATCGTGTAGCCGGTACCCGGCACCTTCGCGGTCTCTCCGAGCTTTACGGTAAACTTGGTGACCTGCTCGGTCTTCCTCACCCCGACGGCCATTATGACGGCGGTGTATTTCTTCTTTATGTTGTCCGGCACGTATATCTCGATGTTTGCCGGCAGCGGTTTGGGCTTGGGCGGCGGAGTGATTCCCTCGGAGAAATTCTGGAGGGCGCGCTCCCGGTCTTTTTGGAGCGCCGCTTCTTTTTTGTCGTTACCGCAGCCTGTGAAAAGGAGCGCCGATGCGATGACTAAAGCCGCGGTCACCGTCAACCCGCGCACCACCCCGGATGCCGCGCGGCTGTACCCTGTCGATACCGTCCTGCAAATTTTGGTGGTCATTACGTCCCCTTTGCCCTTAGTTGGGCACGCCGTCTTTCAGGGTTAGTGCGTACTTGGGGTGCGAGAACGCATGCGTGGTCGGGTATCTGGCGAAGAGCCAACCCGTGAATATCTCGCTCCCGCCCTCGGTAACCGAGACCTGCGCGGCCGGGTTCAACGGCTCGTTCGATGTGGATGTTATCGAAGAGCCCTGCATCACGAACGCCGGGAAGAACTCCTTTACCTCTATAGTGAGGTCCGAGCCCGGGACGGTGAACCTGGCGCCTAAAGCCACCGTATGCTCCTCTGACTTGCCCTTGTCCTTGTCCTCGACCACCAGGACTACCGCCTTCCACTTGCCCTTGACCGCGTCGGGCACCTCAATTACGGGTTTGCCTACCGGCGGTATCTCGGAGCGCTGAGTTGCGTCGCCCGCGGCCGGAGGCGAGGCTGGCGCATCGTTACCCCCGCAGCCGGTGAATATGAAAAGCGACATTACCGATACGGCCAGAACAATAAACTTCTTCATCTTGCCCGAAACCTCCTTGGTCATGTTACTCTGTCCCGCCGCGGCATTCGGTCGAGCCGGGCACACCTTTTATGCAATGTATTAAAATAATATGATACAAGAAATAAATCAACTAAAAAAAGCCGGGGACGTCTGCCCCCGGCTGTGATATGACCATCTATGCTTACCGGGCCGATAAGCCCTGACGTGTGCTACTGTACCTTCTTGTAGCCGTACTTCTCGCCCATGAAGCTGACAGTGAGCACGCCGCTGGCCGGGTCGAGCACTACGTCCACCTCGATCGGGCCCATGGGGATCTTAAGGGTATTGTCGTCTATCTTGTTGGCGGGGGACTTGCCCTGGCTCCCCTCGTAGAAGTACTGCTCGCCTTCCTTGGAAATCTTTATGGTCTTGGACGGGTTGTCCGCCATGCCCCAGGTCCCGACCAGCGGGTCGCCCTTCGGCTTGGCTTCACACCCGATGACTGCCGCCAACGACACAACGAACGTCAACATCAGTAACAGCGCTGCAATTCTCTTCACGTCAACCTCCTGATAGTTTCCCATGATATGTACAGCCGGCCTCAAGGCCCCGGCGGCCAGAAAATTCAGGTATAAATATAGAATGTCCCGGGCCAAATGTCAACAAGTCATTGGTCAGGGTAGTGTCAATTCAATTGTGTAAAATAGAAAGCCGGTGAATTCTCCAGGCTTTGGTTCACAAGTTCGGTTATCATGTAGGCTACTCTTTCGCAGCTCGGTTTGTTTGCGAACGCGCCTATCGGTTTTATCCTTTTCCTGATTTCCTTGAACGCCCTTTCTATGTAGTTGGTGGTCTTCGTAGCTGCCCACATGTGTTTTGGCAGGCTGAAGTATGTCAGCGTCTTGTCGAACCCGTCGTGGAACAGCCTTACTGCCCGCGCTTCTCTGTCCTTCCAGCGGTCGTGGAACTTCCTGAACCTGGCGACCGCCCCGGCCTTCGTGTCCGCCCTGTATATGTAGCTCGCCTCCTTTGCCACCTCCTTCCTGTGCGGGCGGTTTTTGATGTTGTATATCAGGTCGCGCAGTTTGTGGACGACGCACCGCTGGGTAGGTATGTCGGGGTACACGTACGCAAGCGCGGCCTCAAGGCCCTTGGCCCCGTCGTGGACTATGATGTCGGTGCCCTTGCCCTCCAGGCCGCGCCGGTAGAGGTTGTTTAAAAGGGCCTCCCACGCCTTCTCGCTCTCACCTTTGGCCAGGCGGAAGTCCAGTATCTCGCGGCGCCCGTCGTGCCTTATCCCGTAGGCGAAGAGCATCACCTTGCGCTCGGAGAACACCTCACGCACGTTCAGCCACAGCCCGTCCAGCAGGATTACAGCATAGTCGTCCGTCGCGAAGCTCCTCTTGTGGAACCGCGCCATGTCCGACTCCAGCGCCTTCAGGCGGTTCGAGACGGTCTGCGCGCTCACGCCCCTGCCGTACACCTTCTTCAACACATGGCGCATCCGGCGTGTCGAGACGCCGCTTACAAAACACTCCAGCACCACGCTGTCAACCGCGCCGCAAAAACGCCTGTAACGCTCGATGGCGCGGTACCCGACGCTGCCCTCGCGGAGCCGGGGCACCCGCAGGTCCTCTATGACACCAAGGGTTGTTACAAGGTCACGCGTGTAGCTGCCGTTCCTGTGCCCCCGACGGCCACCGCCGCGCTCGTAGCGGCCCACACCCACGACCAGCTGGAGGTCCGCCTCCATGGACCCCTCGATCAACCCCTTTAAATGAGCCTTGGCCTCCAGGCTCAGCTCGTCCAAAAAATCACCCTGTACACTACGAAACGCGTCTGATATACTACGCCCTGAGAAGGCAACTTCTCGCATAAGGTGTATCCCTCCTTTGGTTGGTAGCCTAAGAGAGAATACACCTTTTTGCTTTCTAAAGATATTTACACAAGAGAGTATACGCTACCCACCCCCCTTTCCAGGACTTTCCCCAATAATTAAGCAGGTTATGATGTAACTTGTTAATGTGTGTAGGATTTTGTTGTTGTCCATCTGTAACTGGTGATTTTTGGGGAGACTTTTTGCTGGATGCAAAAGGGGCCTTCCGTCTGTATAATCGTTTGGAAAACCGCCAAGTAATCCACGCGATACAGAGGAGGCCCCGCACTATGATACCTCAGACGGCATCGAGATTGCGAGAACAAATTGCACGATTTTCGGGGAGACTTTCCGTCGGGCTTTGCAAGCCTGCGCGGCGGTTTGTTTCCGAGATGGTTTACGGCATACAGGCGCGCCAGAGCGTCAGGCTCTCCGAGGTCGGGCGCTCTCTGAACGAGCCTATCCCTCTTGCCAAGACGGAGACCCGCCTGTCGCGCAACCTTGCGCGGCCGGAGCTTCGGTCGGCCATTGGGGATGCGCTTGTAAGCGAGGGAGCCTGCCGTGTCGGCGGCGACACGCTGCTTGTGTTGGACCTCTCCGACATCACGAAGCCTTATGCCAGGAAAATGGAGCACCTGGCGCGGGTCCGCGACGGCAGCGCGGGCGGACTCGGCATGGGCTACTGGCTGTGCCAGGTGATAGGCGTGGAGTGCGGCGGCAACGAGATAACGCCCCTTTACGGGGAGTTGTATTCCCAGGATGCCGGAGACTTCGTAAGCGAGAACGACGAGATTTTAAAGGCCGTCCACATGGTGTCCGATGGTGTTGACAACAGAGGGGTCTGGGTTGTTGACCGGGGCGGTGACCGTGGCGCGCTGTACGATGAGTTTGTCCCTGTGGAGAACGGGCTTCGGTTCATCATCCGGCAGAAGGGCAACCGGCGCCTGCTGTCCGGCAGGCGCAAGGCGTCCACTTTGGAGATAGCCGAAGGTTGTCCTTTGCCCTATGCGACCACGGTTGTCAGGGAGGACAAGGGACAGGAGAAGGTCTTTAAAATCGAGTACGGGTTCAGGGAGGTACGGCTGCCTAAACATCCCGCCGTCCCTCTGTGGCTCGTAGTGGTGAAGGGCTTCGGCAGGGAACCCATGATGCTACTGACCAACGTCCCCATGCGGAAGAAGCGCGACCTCTTATGGTGGACGGCATCCGCATATATCACAAGGTGGAAGGTGGAGGAGACTATCCGGTTCATGAAGCAGAGCTACGGACTGGAGGACGTGCGCGTACTCACTTATGAGCGGCTAAAGAACATGACCGCACTGACCACAGCCGCCATGTTTTTCGCTTCGGTGGTCCTGGGCGTCAAGATGAAGCTGGCGGTGCTCGCCTCGCACGTCCTGAAGGCGGCAAAACGCATTTTCGGGATACCGGACTTCCGTTACTACGCAATCGCGGACGGGATAAAGGCCGTCCTGACACGCTTCGCACCGTTTAAACCGGATACAAAGACGCATAAGACAAACAACGGGCAACTGCTACTGTTCGATACCTGAAAAATTTGGGGAATGTCCTGG
>Ga0214472_10001726_pt1 | contig 23972 bp, 19 predicted proteins | sample RVTome_6_FD_207662 | JGI IMG/M metagenome (GOLD analysis project Ga0214472, IMG submission 207662) | Soil microbial communities from uranium-contaminated site in the Upper Colorado River Basin, Wyoming, United States - RVT140D175 | ecosystem: Environmental > Terrestrial > Soil > Contaminated >...
ATGGAAGCCGGCAGCAAGACACTGAAGTCGGTGACCATGGAGCTCGGCGGCAAGTCGCCGCTGATCCTGTTCGACGACGCGAATCTCGACAACGCCGTGTCCGGCGCCATGCTGGCCAACTTCTACATCCAGGGCGAGGTATGCACCCACGGTACCCGCGTGTTCGTGCATGAAGCCATCTACGAGCAGTTTCTGGAACAACTGGCCGAACGTACCGCCAAACTGGTGATCGGCGACCCGATGGCGATGGCGACCCAGGTCGGCGCACTACACCCGGACCAAGGCGGTGTATGTGGAGCTGGGCGATCTGGAATCGCCGTATGACTGAACTATATTGAGGTGCCTACCCGGAATCCCGCGCCGAACGCGACAAGGCCGGAAGGGGTAGGTCTTTCCGGGACCGTCGGAGGCATGGATGCCGACGCCGAGCGTACAGGGACGTATTCACAGGGGGGCGCCTAGCCCGTGTCCCGGAAAGACCTACCCCTTTCGGCCCAGCACTGGATCTGGACGTGATAACCAAGAAGCCAAGGTCAAGAACCCCAAGCACTACGGAGTTGAGATGACCCAAAGCTACGACTACATCATCGTCGGCGCCGGTTCCGCCGGCTGCGTACTGGCCGACCGCCTCAGCGCCGACGGTCGCCACTCGGTGCTGCTGCTCGAAGCGGGCGGTTCGGATCGCAACATCCTGATCCAGATGCCCACCGCCCTCTCCTATCCGATGAGCATGCCGCGCTGGCAGTTCGAATCCAAGCCGGAACCTGGGCTGGACAACCGTCGCCTGCACAGCCCGCGCGGCAAGGTGCTCGGCGGCAGTTCCTCGATCAACGGCATGGTCTACGTCCGTGGCCACGCCCGCGACTTCGACGAGTGGGCCGAACAGGGCGCCGATCTGATCCTCGGCAAGGAACCCGAAGCCGACCGACAGGCCGACTTCTGGATCGATCCGGAGTGGCAGACCCGCCAACGCCCGGAACAACCAAAAAGAGCATTAGCAAAAAGTGCCTGAAGTTGGCGCTCTCCGGAGCTCCAGCGTCTTCCGCCCGCTCAGCCGAGCCGTGCTTGCCCGGCTGACCAGGCGGTGACTGGCCCCTCGACATGAAGCCGCGCCAATGCGACTTCCAAGACCAGAAACCATGGAGATTGGATAGATGAACCCAACACTGAAACCGAGCCGTCTCACCGCAACAGCCCTGCTGGGCGCCACGCTGAGCTTTTCCGCGACGAGCCAGGCAGATGAATGCTCGACGGTGCGTTTCTCCGATGTCGGCTGGACCGATATCACCGCCACCACCGCGATCACCAGCGAAGTGCTGCAGGGCCTTGGCTACAAGACCAAGACCCAGCTGCTGTCGGTGCCGGTAACCTACAGCTCGCTGGCCAACGGCGACATCGACATCTTCCTCGGCAACTGGATGCCGACCATGGAGGGCGATATCGCCAAGTATCGCGACAACGGCACGGTGGAGACCCTCGGCGCCAACCTCGAGGGCGCCAAGTACACCCTCGCGGTACCCAAGTATGTCTACGATGCCGGCGTCCACGCCTTCGCCGATATCGCCAAGCACGCCGACGCGTTCAACGGCAAGATCTACGGCATCGAGCCGGGCAACGACGGCAACCGCCTGATCCAGGATATGATCGACTCCGATGCCTTCGGCCTGAAAGGATTCGACATCGTCGAATCCAGCGAAGCGGGCATGATGTCCCAGGTGAAACGTGCCGTGCGCCGCGACCAGTGGATCGTGTTCCTGGGCTGGGAGCCGCACCCGATGAACGCCAATTTCGAGCTCGCCTACCTGGAGGGCGGCGATGACTACTTCGGCCCCGACTACGGCGGCGCCACCGTCTACACCAACGTACGCAAGGGCTATGCCCAGGCCTGCCCGAACGTCGGTGCACTGCTCGGCAATCTGAAGTTCAGCCTGGCGATGGAAAACGAGGTGATGGGCGCGATCCTCGATGACGGCAAGAAGCCGCAGTTGGCCGCCAAGGAGTGGCTGCAGGCCAACCCGGCGGTACTCGATGCCTGGCTCGACGGCGTCAAGACCCTCGACGGCAAGGATGGACTGGCGGCGGTCAAAAGCCATCTGAGCCTTTGACCCCCAAATAGGTAATTCCGATTATGGACTGGCTAACCGACCATAAGATACCGCTGGGTAGCTGGATGGAGGCGTTCGTCGACTGGCTGACGCTGAACGCGGCCAGCTTCTTCGACGCCATCTCCCTCTCGCTGGAGTGGGTGATCCTGTCGCTGGTCGATCTCTTCCTCTGGTTTCCCGCCTGGGCCATTGTCGCGCTGGTCGCGGCACTGGCCTGGGGCCTGCATCGCAAGATCTCGCTGACCCTGTTCAGCACCCTTGCCCTGTTGCTGATCCTGAACCTCGGCTACTGGACCGAGATGATCGAAACACTGGTACTGGTGCTGACCGCCACCGCGCTGTCGATCCTGTTCGGCATCCCGCTGGGGATCCTCGCCGCACACCGGCGCTGGGTCTACACGGTGCTGCGGCCGATCCTGGACCTGATGCAGACCATCCCCACCTTCGTCTACCTGATCCCGACCCTAGTGCTGTTCGGGCTCGGCGTGGTGCCGGGGCTGATCTCCACCATCATCTTCGCCATCGCCGCACCGATCCGCCTCACCTACCTCGGCATCAGCCGGGTGCCGGAGGAACTGATCGAAGCCGGCAAGGCGTTCGGTGCAACACCTCGAAAGCTGCTGATCAAGGTGGAGCTGCCGGCGGCGATGCCGAACATCATGGCCGGCGTCACCCAGTGCATCATGCTGTCGCTGTCGATGGTGGTGATCGCCGCGCTGGTCGGCGCCGACGGCCTCGGCAAGCCGGTGATCCGCGCGCTGAACACCGTCAACATCTCCCAGGGCTTCGAAGCGGGCCTGGCGATCGTGCTGGTCGCGATCATACTCGATCGCGTGTGCAAGAAACCCGGCAGTTCGGAGGAGGTGTAGCATGGCCGTAGTCGACATCAAAAATCTGGACGTCGTGTTCGGCAAAAACCAGGCACGGACGCTGGCGCTGATCGACCAGAGCCTGACCCGTCAGGAGATCCTCGACAAGACCGGCGACGTCGTCGGTGTCCAGGACGCCTCCCTGAGCGTCGACGAGGGCGAGATCTGCGTGCTGATGGGGCTGTCGGGTTCCGGCAAGTCGAGCCTGCTGCGTGCGGTCAACGGGCTCAACCGCGTCTCCCGCGGCAGCCTCGAGGTTCAGGACGGCGAGCGGATGGTCAACCTGGCCGACTGCGACGCCAACACCCTGCGCCACCTGCGCAGCCACCGCGTCTCCATGGTGTTTCAGAAGTTCGCGCTGATGCCCTGGCTCGACGTGCTCGACAACGTCGCCTTCGGCCTGGAGATGCAGAACGTCGGCAAGCGGGAGCGCCGTCGCCGCGGCATGGAGAAGCTGGAGATGGTAGGGCTGGCGGAGTGGGCCGACAAGCTGCCGCACGAGCTCTCGGGCGGCATGCAGCAGCGTGTCGGTCTGGCCCGTGCCTTTGCCATGGACAGCGACATCCTGCTGATGGACGAGCCGTTCTCGGCGCTGGATCCGCTGATCCGCGCCCAGTTGCAGGACGAGTTGATCGAGCTGCAGAAGCGGATGAAGAAGACGATCCTGTTCGTCAGCCACGACCTGGACGAGGCACTGAAGCTCGGCAGCCATATCGCGATCATGGAGTCCGCCAGGATCATCCAGCACGGCAAGCCGGAGGATATCGTGCTCAACCCGAGCACCCGCTATGTGGAGGATTTCGTCGCCCACACCAACCCGCTCAACGTGCTGCGCGGCCGCTCGCTGATGACCGCCGTCAGCGCCCTGCAACTGGAGGGGGACTACCTGTTGCTGAACCCCCACGAGCGCAGCCGGATCCGCCTCGACCAGGGCAAGCCGGTGGCGGCACTTCGGGCGGACAAACCGCTCAGGATCCTGGAGTGGCGCGAGGGCGAGCCGCTCGATGCGATCCACGAGGACTGTCTGGTGATCACCTGTGCCGAGGTATCGATGCGCAGCGCCATCGAACTGCGCTACCGCAGCGGCCAGCCGGTGCTGCTCGGCGAGGGGGAGCGCCTGATCGGGATACTCTCGGACCGCGACTTCTACCACGCCCTGCTGGGCAAGCACTTCACCCAGGAAGCGGACAGCGACGCGGCTTGAACCCAGGCTCGAGTCACGGCAGCCAATACATAGACTGTCGCCTTCGATCCGACACAGCGCCATCGGCGTCGCGAAGGTCGTGGACAGCAAAGCCTCGATAGGGCGTTATCGATATACCTTACGCTGCGACAGTTGAACGAAAGCTGCGCGTGACCGGGATGGGTCGACGGCGTTCGGCCTACCGCCACTCGGTTCGATAATAACCATAATGAGGAACTTACCATCATGCCCACCCAAACCGATATGCTGTACAAACGGATACACGGGATAACCGCCATCGCCGCGTTCTCGGCGGTCACGCTTGCGGGCGTCGCCCAGGCCGCGACGGCACCGGGCAACGGCGAAAAGATCACCCCGGTGTTTTCCAATGTCGCCGAAGAGCGTTTTCGCGGTGAAGTGGCCATCGCCGGCCTGGAGGAGCTGGGCTACGAGGTTGTCGATCCGAAGGAGGCCGAGTACGCCGGCATGATGACGGCACTGTCGTCCGGCGAAGGCGACTTCAGCGTCCACCTCTGGGACAAGCTGCATGACGGCTTCTTCCAGCAGGCCGGCGGCGACCGTGCGCTGCTCAAGGCCGGCAGCATCATACCGGGTGTACTGCAGGGTTACCTGATCGACAGGAAAACCGCCGCCGAGCACAACATCGGTTCCCTGAACGACCTCAAGGATCCGGAGATCGCCAAGCTGTTCGACATCGACGGCGACGGCAAGGCCGACCTGGTCGGCTGCAATCCGGGCTGGGGCTGCCAGGGGGTGATCGACCACCATCTCAAGGCCTACGGCCTCGAGAATACCGTCACCCATCTCCAGGGCCCCTACTTCGAGCGGATGGCCGATGCCATAGCGCGCTACCGGGAGGGGATGCCGATTCTCTACTACACCTGGGTGCCGCAGTGGATCGCCGGCGTACTGGTCGAGGGCAAGGACGTGATCTGGCTCGAGGTGCCCTTCACCAGTCTGCCGGACGGCAACAACGACGTGGTCACCAGCTACAAGGGCAGGAACCTCGGCTTTGCGGTGGATGAGGTGATCTCGGTGCTGAGCCTGGATTTCGCCAAGACCCACCCGGCTGCCGCGGTGTTCCTGTCCCAGGTTCAGATCTCGGCCGGCGACGAAAGTGCCGAGAACCTGAAGATGAAGAACGGCGAGGATTCGATCGACGACATCAAGCGCCATGCCCAAGAGTGGATCTCGGCGCATCCAGACCAGTTCAACGACTGGCTTGAGCGGGCACGCGCGGCCGCCAAGTAAATACCACGTTAATACAAAAGGGCCGATCCCCGAGGATCGGCCCTTTTGTGTTTCAACCGGACTTAAAACGCGATCAGAAATCCACCACCACATTGCCCTGCGGCACGCTGCAGCAGGTGAGGATGTAACCCTCGGCCACATCCTCGTCGGTGATGCCGCCGTTGTGCGCCATCTCCACCTCGCCATCGAGTCGCATCACCTTGCAGGTACCGCAGATCCCCATACCGCAGGCCTTGGGGATATGCAGGCCGACCTTGGCCGCCGCCGCATGCACGGTCTCCCCCGGTGCGATCTGTACGCTCTTGCCGGTCTTGGCGAAGGTGACCTCGTGCATGTCGCTCGGCAGCAGCGCTTCGGCATCCTCCGCAGCCTGCTCGGCACCCTGAATCGCCTGCTCTTCATCCTCCACCGGCGTCGCGCCGAAGGACTCCTCGTGGTAGCGGTTCATGTCGTAGCCCGCTTGCTGGAGCAGGTGCTTGACGGCGTTCATGTACGGCGTCGGACCGCAGCAGAAGATCTCGCGCTCCATGAAATCGGGTGTCATCAGGTCAAGCATGGCTCGGTTCAGATAGCCACGGAAGCCGTACCAGGCCTCGCCCACATCGTCGCTGTGCTCACAGACGATATGCATCTTGAACTCGGGAATCCGCGAAAAGATATGCTCCAGCTCACGATGGTAGATGATATCCTTCGGCGAGCGGGCGCTGTGGATAAACTCCACATCCACGGCGGAGTTGGTGTCGAACAGCCAGCGCACCATCGACATCACCGGCGTGATCCCGACACCGCCGGAGAGCATCAGTACCTTGTCGGAGGGATAATCGGTAATATTGAACTGGCCGACCGGACCGTGCACCGCCAGCTCCGTGCCCTCGACCATGTTGTCGTGCAGCCAGTTGGACACCAGGCCGCCCGGTGCGCGCTTGACGGTGATCGAGAAGCTGTAGGGCACCGACGGTGAACTGGAGATGGTGTAGGAGCGGAACACCTGCTCGCCTTCGATCTCCAGCTCCAGCGTCACGAACTGTCCGGGCTTGAAGAAGAACATGACCGGCTGTTCGGCCATGAAGCAGAAGGTCCTGACATCCCATGTTTCCTGGATCGCCTTGACGCAACGGACCATATGGCGGCCATTGCGCCAAACCTGGGTAGTCACCGGCACGGAGGCATCGGTGTTGACGGCTGGATTACTCGGGCTATTCATGGCAGGCACTTCCAATTACGGCTGTTGGGTTATCGATCCTCGTAGGGGGATCTCGTTAAGGCGAATTGTCAGTTCAACCCTTGGCAACCACTTACTCATTCACGACGTCCAATTGTCTTAAAAACACCAAAACAGGCTTTTTCACCCCCCCCTCGTCTTAAACAGAATCGGTCGATGTCGCGAATAGAAAACTCAATAACCCCACTCGGATGCAGGATTAGCCCCAGACACCACCCCGACACAACCGAGCCGGTCGGTTCGGGGTATTGGGTCGTTACGGAAGAAAGCCCCGAAGGGGCTTCAAACCCACATCAAATCGAGATACACCGATGACACAGAACGATCTGCTGAACCTCAGCTATGCAAGCCTCGACCAGGCCCGCGATGAGATGACCGGATTGCTAAAGGAACGCCGCCGTGATTACTCACTGCCGCAGCCGCTCTACAACGACCCGTACATGTTCCGTCTCGATATGGAGGAGATCTTCCAGAAGGAGTGGCTCTTCGTCGGTATGAGCAGCGAGATCCCCACCAAGGGCGACTACTTCACCGTCGAGATCGGCCAGAACCCGGTGTTGGTGGTACGCGGCGCCGACGGCAGCATCAACGCCTTCCACAACAGCTGCCGTCACCGCGGTTCGCGCATCTGCTCGGAGCATCGCGGCAAGGTCGCCAACCTGGTCTGCCCCTATCACCAGTGGACCTACGACACCAAGGGCAACCTGCTGTTCGCCGGCACCGAGATGGGCGATGACTTCGACAAGCAGAAGCACGGCCTGAAGAAGGCACACTGCAAGGTCGGCGGCGGCTTCATCTTCGTCTGCCTCGGCAAGCAGGAGCCGGAAGGCGACTTCGACGAGTTCCTTGCTACCCTGGATGAGTACATGGAGCCGTACGACGTCGACAACACCAAGCTCGCCGTCGAATCCAACATGTACGAGAAGGCCAACTGGAAGCTGGTGATCGAGAACAATCGCGAGTGCTACCACTGCGAAGGTAACCACCCGGAACTACTCAACACCCTGCTCGAGTGGGACGACACCAACGACCCGCGTGCACCGCAGTCCTTCCTCGACTACTACGCCAAGCAGGCGGCCGAGTGGGACGCCGAAGGGATTCCGCACGAGCACAAGAACTTCGGCGTGCGTAACCGCATCGTCCGTATGCCGTTGAAGGAAGGCACCCAGGTGATGACCATCGACGGCGAGCAGGGTTGCAGCAAGCTGCTGGGCCGGATCAAGAACCGTCACCTGGGCTCCATGCGCATCCTGCACCTGCCCAACTCCTGGAACCACATGCAGAGCGACCACTTCATCGTGTTCCGCGTGCTGCCGATCTCCGCTCAGGAGTCGCTGGTCACCACCAAGTGGTTCGTGCACAAGGACGCGGTGGAAGGCGTGGACTACAACCCCGAGCGCCTGCGCCAAGTGTGGGACGCCACCAACGACCAGGACCGCCGCCTCGGCGAGGAGAACCAGCTCGGCATCAACTCCGTCGGTTACGAGCCGGGCCCCTACTCCAAGACCTACGAGTTCGGCGTGATCAACTTCCTCGACTGGTACACCGATACCGCGTTGAAGAACCTGGACTAAGCCCCCTGAACCCGGAAGGCTGTCGATAGGCAGCCTCCCGAGAGTGACAAACCCCGGTCATTGTCGACCGGGGTTTTGCGTTTTACGGCTCCCACCCGAAAGCCTGCCCGAAAGCCTGGACTGTATCGGCAGTCTTGCGTTACCTGTGGTAACGTTACTTCCGAACATATCAGGGCTCTGCAAGATTCATGATTCCCAATCAGCTGCAAACCTTTCTCGCCGTGGTCAAGAACGGCAACTTCTCCTCCGCTGCGCGCAGGCTCGGCATCTCGTCGGCGGCGGTCAGCAAGTCGGTCGCCCAGCTTGAGAAAAGCCTCGAGGTGCGCCTGTTCCATCGCACCACCCATTCACTGACCCTGACCGAAGACGGACTGGATCTGCACCGGCGTACCGGTCACCTGGTCGAACAGCTCGAGGATCAGATCCGCCTGAGCAGCGACAAGAAGAGGGCGCCGCATGGCACGCTGAAGGTGAACCTGCCGGACAGTTTCGGGCGCATGGTGGTACTCCCCCTGCTCCCCGCGTTCATGGAGAAGTATCCCGAGATACAGCTGGACCTGCGGTTTGACGATCGCCTGGGCGATCTGGTCAAGGAGGGCGCGGATGTCGGTATCGGCGTCATGATGAACCCGGACAGCCGTGTGATCGCCCGTGAGTTCTACCGGATCCAGCCCATTCTGGTGGCAAGCAACGCCTATATCGAGCGCCATGGCCTGCCGGAGACCCCGGCCGATCTGGCGCGACACAACTGCATCGCCCTGCGCTCCGCGACCACCGGTCGGATAAAGGCGTGGAACCTCAAGGACAACGGCGAACATATCCAGTTCGAGCCGAAGGGAAACCTGATCGTCAACAATATTGCCGCCTCGATGAAAGCGGCCGAGATGGGCCTTGGCATCTCGCTGGCCGGCGTGCAGATCGCTCAAGCGCTCATGGAGGACACCTGCTGCTCCGAGGAACTGCTGCAGGAAGGCTGCATCCAGCGCGTGCTGCAGCCGTATGAGCCGGACCCGATCCAGGCGTTGATCTACTACTCCTCACGCCACTATCTGCCCGCCAAGACCCGGCTCTTTATCGACTACCTGATGGAGCACGCCGGCAACGCACCGACGATCGACCTCGGTGTCCTGGCTCAAGAGGTCTGACGCGGCTCGAAACCCGACTTAAGCCACCCGACCCAGCTCCCGGGAAAGGCACCGTAGAGATCGGCATAGGCGTTCAGCCACTCGGTCCGGGCGCCGACCAGTGCATCCTCGGCGTCCAGCAGATCGCGCTGCGCATCGAGAAACTCGATATAGGAGAGCACCCCCTCCTCGTACCTGACCTGTGCCTGCTCGAACGCCTGACGGGCAAATCGATGACGATAGTCTGTCTGCTCCAGGCGCTGCGTTCTCGCGGTCCAGGTCTGAATCGAGCGGTCGGCCCGGTTCAGTACCGTCAACAGCGTCTGCTCATACTCGGCCAGAACCGCCCGCTCCTCGAACTGCGCGGCGTTCAGCCCGGCCTTCAGTGCCGACAGATTCAGCAGCGACCACTGCAGGCGAGGCGTAACGCCCAGCTGCTCGCGCGCATCGCCGAGATCGAGCGTGGAGGCACTCAACCGGCCGATGACGCCCGAGACACTGATCTCCGGGTAGAGCGCAGCCTTCGCCTGGTCCGACAGCGCCATCGCCTGCTCCACGCGTGCCTGGGCCTGCCTCAGTTCGGGCGCATTCATCAGCGCCCCGGCGGGATCGCCGAATGCGGGCGACAGCGAGTCCGCCGTCGGCAGCGACAGCTTCGGCGGTTGCAGTTGCAGTCGATCCGAGGTCACCCCCACCAGCCCGGCCAGTGTCTCCCGGTAGCCTGTCGCGGCCTCCTCAAGCAACGGCCTGCGCGCCAGATACTCATGCCGCAGAGCCTGGGCACGGTAGAGTTCCAGCGGTGTCGCCAACCCCTCCTCATGGCGCAGCCTCAGGGTGGCCACCGACTCGTCGAGGGAGCTCAACTGCTGCTCCAGCACCCGCAGCCGGCGCTGAGTGCCGGAGAGCAGGGTGTAGGTCTTGACGACGCCATTCACCACCTCGGCCATCACCGCCTCATGGCTGTGTCGGCGATAGTTCAGCTCCGCCTCGGCCGCGGCGATCGCCGCGCGGATCCGCCCGAACAGGTCCAGTTGCCAGTCGGCGGCCAACCCCAGCGAGGCACTCTCCTGGCGCGTAACATCGAGCCCGGAGCCCGGGGTCTGCTCACGCGACAGGTTCAGGCTGCCGCTGACGCCGCCCTGCGGGCGACGCTGATCGCGCGCCACCCGGAGCCGGGCCATCTGGGCGTCCAGCCGCGACGCGGCCGCCGCCAGATCCCGATTGTGTTGCAACGCCTGCTCGACCAGACCGTCGAGTTGGCCATCGTCGAGCCCCTGCCACCAGCGCGACGCCTGCTCCGTACCGCCGGTATCCGGCTGCACCACGGTACCGATCAGCGCGCTCAGCGTATCGCCGGCGGGCACCGGCAACCGAGCGTGGGGCGCCGTGACGGCGCACCCCGCCAGCAACAGCATCAGCGCCGCCGCGCCCGCACCTTTTACAACGCCCTCTATTCCTTTGCGATCAGACACGAACGCTCTCCTCGTCGATCAATTCAACCTTCTGCTCCGGGCGGGGTTTGCGCTCCAGCGCGCTCATCGCCATATAGAACACCGGCGTGAACAGCAGTCCGAACAGCGTCACCCCGATCATGCCGGAGAACACCGCGATCCCCATCGCATGACGCATCTCGGCACCGGCACCGGTGGCCAGCACCAGCGGCACCACGCCGGCGGTAAAGGCGATCGAGGTCATCAGGATCGGCCGCAGACGCAGGCGGCAGGCCTGAATAATGGCATCGAACCTGGAGGCCCCGGCACGTCGGCTGTCGCGGGCGAACTCGACCATCAGGATCGCGTTCTTGCTCGCCAGCGCCACCAGCACGATCAATGCGATGCGGGTGAAGATGTTGTTGTCGCCACCGCTCAGCCAGACCCCGGCCAGCGCCGACAGAATGGTCATCGGCACGATCAGGATGATCGCCAGCGGCAGCGTCAGGCTCTCGTACTGCGCCGCCAGCACCATGAACACCAGCAGCACCACCAGCGGGAAGATGTAGGCCATGGTGTTGCCGGCCAGAATCTGCTGGTAGGTCACCTCGGTCCACTCGAACGCCATCCCCTCGTCCAGTTGCGCGTCCAGGATCCGCTCGATCGCTTCCCGCGCCTGGTCGGAGCTGTAGCCCGGTGCCGGGTTGCCGTTCAGTTCCGCACTGGGGTAGCCGTTGTAGTGCATGACACGATCGGGACCGATGGTCGGTTCCACCGTCAGCACCGAGCCCAGCGGCACCATCTCGCCGGCGTTGTTGCGCACCTCGAGCCGCAGGATCTGCTGCGGGTCGACGCGGTAGTTCGCGTCCGCCTGGGCGTTGACCTGATAGGTCTTGCCGAACAGGTTGAAGTCGTTGACGTAGAGCGAGCCGAGATAGATCTGCAGCGCCTCGAACACCTGATCCAGCGGAATCCCCTGGATCATCGCCTGCTCCCGATCCACCTCGATATCCATCTGCGGCACCTGGATGCGGAAGGTGGAGTAGATGCCGACCAGCGCCGGATCCTTGCGCGCCTCGGCGATCACCTTCTGCAGATTGCCGAACAGAGCGTCGAAACCGAGGCCGGCGCGGTCTTCGATCTGCAGCTTGAAGCCGCCGGTGGTGCCCAGCCCCAGAATCGGCGGCGGCGGGAACACGGCGACGAAGGCTTCGTCGATAGCGGCAAAACGGCCGTTCAGCTGTCCGGCGATGGCATAGGCGGACAGGCCGGGGTTGTTGCGCTGATGGAAATCGTCCAGCGTGACGAACACGATGCCGCTGTTGGAGCTGGTGGTAAACCCGTTCACCGACAGCCCCGGGAAGGAGACGGTCTGATCCACCCCCGGCGTGTCGAGGGCGATCCGCTCCATCTCGCGTACCACGGCCTCGGTACGGTCCAGGCTGGCGGCGTCCGGCAACTGCGCGATGGCGACCAGGTACTGCTTGTCCTGCTGCGGGATAAAGCCGCCCGGCACGGCATCGAACAGCTTGAAGGTACCGCCGAGCAGCCCCAGGTAGACGATCCCCACCACCATACCGAGACGGATCAGCCGCTTGACGCCCTTCTGATACAGATCGCCGCCTCGCTCGAACAGACGGTTGAACGGCGTGAACAACCAACGCCCGAACAGCGCGTTCATCGCCCGGGTCAACAGATCCGGCTTGGCATCGTGACCGCGCAGCAGCAGCGCCGACAGCGCCGGTGACAGGGTCAGCGAGTTGAACGCCGAGATCAGTGTCGAGATGGTGATGGTCAGCGCGAACTGCTTGTAGAACTGACCGCTCAGCCCCTGGATGAACGCGGTCGGGATGAACACCGCACAGAGCACCAGCGCGATGGCGATGATCGGACCGGTCACCTCGGTCATCGCCTGCTTGGTCGCCGCCATCGGCGACAGGCCGTTGTGGATGTTGCGCTCGACGTTCTCCACCACCACGATGGCGTCGTCCACCACGATGCCGATCGCCAGCACCAGACCGAACAGCGACAGGGTATTGATCGACACGCCGAGCCACTGCATCACGGCGAAGGTGCCGATCAGCGATACCGGCACCGCGATCAGCGGGATGATCGACGCTCGCCAGGTCTGCAGGAACAGGATCACCACGATCACCACCAGCACGATCGCCTCCAGCAGCGTATCGATCACCGCCTCGATGGAGCCGCGCACGAACACGGTGGGGTCATAGACGATGTCGTAGGCGATCCCTTCCGGGAAGCGCTGCGACAGCTCCTCCATGGTCTGGCGCACCTGGTTGGACAGCTCGATGGCGTTGGAGCCGGGACGCTGGAAGATCGGCAGCGCCACCGCGGTCTTGCCGTTCAGCATGGCGCGCAGGGAATAGCTGTCCTCGCCCAGTTCGATACGGGCCACATCGCGCAGCCGGGTGACGGCTCCGCGTGAATCCACCTGCACCACGATATTGCCGAACTCCTCCGGGCTCTGCAGCCGCCCCTTCACATTCAGCAGGATCTGAAACTGGCTGTCGCCGGCGACCGGCTGGGCACCCAGGCTGCCTGCCGCGACCTGCCGGTTCTGCTCGCGCACCGCCCGCACCACGTCACCGGGCGTCAGGCTGCGCGACGCCAGTGCATCGGGATCCAGCCAGAGACGCATGGAGTATTTGCCGCCGCCGAACATCCGCGCCTCGCCGACGCCGGGCAGGCGCGCCAGCTGATCCTTGATATAGATATCGGCATAGTTGGACAGATAGCTGATCTCGCGGTCGCCGTCCGGCGAATAGAGGTGCACCACCATGGTCAGGTTGGGCGAGGATTTCTCCGCCACCACGCCGAGGCGCTGCACCTCCTGCGGCAAGCGGGGCAAGGCACTGGCGACGCGGTTCTGCACCTGCACCTGAGCCCGATCCAGATCGGTTCCCAGGGCAAAGGTCAGCGTCAGCGTCATGCGCCCGTCGGTGGTGGCCTGGGAGAACATGTAAAGCATGTTCTCAATGCCGTTCATCTCCTGCTCGAGCGGCGCCGCGACGGTCTGGGCGATAACGTCTGGGTTGGCCCCCGGATAGTTGGCCGCGACCACCACCGTCGGAGGCACCACCTCGGGATACTCGCTGACCGGCAGCTGGAACAGCGAGATGGCGCCGCCGACCAGGATCAGCAGCGACAGCATCGCGGCGAAGATCGGCCGCTGGATAAAGAAATGGCTGAATTTCATCTGTGTCGATACCTGCTTATGCGGAGGGCTCTGCCGTCGGTCCGGCGTCAAGGAGGGTCAGCCCCTGCTGTTCGATAACCACCTCCCGCGGCGTGACCGGCATCCCGGGACCGACCCGCGCCGGGCCGTTGACGGCGATGCGATCCTCCGGGCTCAAGCCGGACTCGATCACCCGCAGTGCCCCGGCCCGCTCGCCGAGTTCGACCCGGCGGTACTCGAGCACGTTGTCGGCATTGACGACCAGCACGAAGCGGCTCTTCAGATCGGTGCCGACGGCACGGTCCGGCACCAGCACGCGCGGCCGGGCATCGCTTGCGGCCAGCGAGATGCGGGCAAAGGCGCCCGGACGCAGACTCCGGCTGTCGGCGGTAAAGGCGGCCCGCACACGCAGGGTACCGGTCAGGGGATCGATCCGGTTGTCGATGAAGTCGATCTCGCCCTGGTAGCTCTGCGCATCGTTGCCGGCCAGTTGCAGGCGCGCCTGGGTCCGCCCCGAGGCATCGACCGCGTCGAAGGCCTCGTTCCAGGTACGCTCGTCGATATCGAAATAGGCGTACAGACGGTCGGTGGCAACCAGCGAGGTCAACACGCTCTGCCCCGCCTGCACGTTGTTGCCCGCGGTGATGAAGGCGCTGGAGGTTTGCCCGTCGATCGGCGCCCGCACCTCGGTGAACTCCAGGTTCAGCCGCGCGGCTTCAAGGGCCGCTTCCACCGACGCGACCTCCGCCCGGCGCTGACTGGCCATAAAGATACGGGATTCCGCCTGCTCCTCGGACATGGCGTCACGCCCCTGCAGACGGCGCGCCCTTTTGGCTTCGGACTGCGCCTGCTGCAGTGCCGCCTTCGCCCGGCTCAGTTCCGCCTCGAGTCGGCGGACTTCGGCGGCGAAGGGGCGCGGGTCGAGGCGGAACAGCAGATCGCCCGCCTTGACCACGCTGCCCTCGGTAAACTCGACCGACTCGATCACGCCGGACACGCGGGGGCGCAGCTCGATCTGCTGCGGCGACTCCAGCCGGGTGGTGAAGGTGTACTCCGGGCTATAGCGGGCGTAGAGCACCTGCGCCACGTCGATGGGTTGCGCGCTCGGCGGGGCCGCGGAGGTTGAATCGGCCTCGGCCGTACAGCCCGCCATCACTGCTGAAAACAGCAAAAATAGAAGGATACGAAGTTGCATGCGCCTTACTCCAGTAAGTGCAGGGGGTAAGCCCAGGGTGGAAGTGGATGTAATAGGGATTACAGAAGGCGCAGTATGTAACGGAGGGATTAAACCTGGTAGCGGGTATCAGGTTTAATCGGTTTCAATTTTTAGTTAAAACAAAATGACGGCGGTGCAATCATCAACCCTTCTCGGATCTGTCTTGCAGATCGAAATTGCCGATCCTGGCTTCGGGGTGATGACTCTCGATCAACCGGATGATCTCATCCGTTCGGTCGCGCTCGACATCGATCAGCATCAGCAACTTGCCGGCTTCGATCTCCTGTTCCAGTTCGCTGACCTGGGGCGCCGTGGTGGAGACACCGATCATCGAGCCCACCCAGGCACCGAAACCGGCACCGAACAGACCCAACCCCAGCAGGGCGCCGCCGCCGAGCGCCAGCCCCGCCGGCGGGAAGGTGATCGCCAGCACACCGGCCAACAGGCCTGTCGAGCCACCGATGATCGCACCACGCTCCAACGCCGGGATCAGATCGGATGACTGCGCCAGACCGGCTTCGTGCAGATGGGCGTCCTCCAGCAGGTGATGGTCCTTGCCGACGACATAGATATGTTTCTCTTCGATAGCTGCATCCCTGAGCTCGCTGACGATCGTTCTGGCACTGTCCGTCCCCGGTACCAGGAAATAGAGGCGTTTCATAATCGGCTCGCGTTGGCTTGCGGGCATGCGTGCCCGATACCTGAAGTATAGGCACCCGGTCACGAGACGATCATGAATATCCTTCTGCCGGAGCGAACAGTTACGGGGCGCATCCCCCGGCGTTACAGTAAACTGAGTCGTAATTGCCTTAACCGACCGGTATACAGATTCATGAACCGAGGCTCGAGCCGCAGTCATCACCACCTTTCCCCGCCGAAGGAGCCGGCGGGTATGGCCGAAGCCTGGGACGTGTTCAAGACGATCTGGCCCTATCTGTGGGAGTTTCGCACCCGCATGGGGGTGGCGTTCCTGCTGCTGGTGATGGCCAAGCTGGCGACCGTCACCATGCCCTGGGCGCTGAAACATATCGTCGACAGCCTGGATCGCACCCAGCACCAGATCATCGTCGTGCCGCTGTTGATGCTGGCGTTCTACGGCCTGCTAAGATTCGGTTCGGTGTTCTTCAGCGAGGCGCGGGATGCGGTATTCAGCCGTATCACCGAACGCGCGATGCGGAGGATGGTGCTGAGCGTGTTCAGGCACCTGCACGCGCTGGAGCTGGAGTTCCACCTGTCGCGTCAGACCGGCGGCATCTCCCGCGATATCGACCGCGGCGGCAACGGCTTCGGTTTCCTGATGCGGATGCTGGTGTTCAATATCCTGCCCACGCTGATCGAGATCGCGCTGGTCGCCGGGATATTGCTGGTCAACTTCAGCGTCTGGTACGCGCTGATCATCCTGGTCTGCGTCGGCCTCTACATCTACTTCACCGTGGTCACCACCGAGTGGCGCAACCGCTTCGTGCGCGAGATGAACCAGCTCGACTCCGAGACCAACACCCGCGCCATCGACAGCCTGCTCAACTACGAGACGGTCAAGTACTTCAACAACGAAAGCTACGAAGCGGAGCAGTACGACCGCAACCTCGCGCGCTGGGAGTCGGCGCGCCTGAAGACCCGGCTGACGCTGATGCTGCTGAACAGCGGCCAGGCGCTGATCATCGCCGCCGGCATGGTCTGGCTGCTGTGGCTGGCGGCGACCGACGTCGCCGACGGCGAGATGACGCTGGGCTCGCTGGTGATGATCAACGCCTACATCCTGCAGCTGTTCATGCCGCTGAACTTCCTCGGCATGGTCTACCGCGAGGTGCGCCGGGCGCTGACCGATATCGAAAACATGTTCGCGCTGCTGAAAAAGGCACCGAGCGTCAACGATGCCCCCGATGCGCAGCCGCTCGACGTTACCGAAGGCGCCATCGAGTTTCGCAACGTCAACTTCGCCTACCATGCGAAACGGCCGATCATCCGCGACATCAGCTTTCGCGTGGCGCCCGGCCAGAAGGTCGCCATCGTCGGTCCCAGCGGTTCCGGCAAGTCCACCCTGGCGCGGCTGCTGTTCCGGTTCTACGACCTCGACAGCGGCGATATCCTGATCGACGGCCAGTCGATCCGCGACGTCACCCAGTTGAGCCTGCGCAAGGCGATCGGCGTCGTGCCGCAGGATACCGTGCTGTTCAACGACACCATCTTCAGCAACGTCGCCTATGGCCGGCCCGACGCCGAGGCTGACGAGGTCGGCGAGGCGATCCACCTGGCCAACCTGGACAGCTTTATCGCCGCCCTGCCCGACGGGCACCTGACCCGGGTCGGCGAGCGCGGGCTCAAGGTCTCCGGCGGCGAGAAGCAGCGCATCGCCATCGCCCGGGTCATCCTGAAAAAGCCGCCCATCCTGCTGTTCGACGAAGCCACCTCGGCACTGGACAGCGCCACCGAACAGACGATTCTGACCTCACTGAACAAGCTGGCGAAAAACCACACCAGCCTGGTGATCGCCCACCGCCTGTCGACGGTGGTCGATGCCGACCAGATCCTGGTCATGGACCGGGGCGAGATAGTGGAACGCGGCACCCATCGGCAACTACTGGCCCAAAACGGGCGCTATGCCGATATGTGGCGGTTGCAGCAGGATAAGCCCTGCGATGACTGAGCACCTGCACCGGGTCAATGAACCTGCTCCGAAGCATTATCCAGAGCCACGCCCATCGCCTTCAGTTGATTCGCCAGCGCCGGGTTCCCGGTCTGGCGCCAGCGCTGATACAGCGCCATGATTTCGGTGGCGCTGTATTGCCGGTATCGGCGACAGATACGGGCGACCAGCTCGAGTATCTGGGCGAAGCTGTCGGCCAGTTCGGCGAATACCTGGCGAAGCTCCCTCGCATGGCCGGCAAGGTAGTCGTAGGCGCCACCGCCCATGCCGACAAAATAGTCGCGCCGTATCCCCTTGCGTGCGTAATGCTCCGGAAACAGCGCCCCCAGAAACAGCGCCTGATCGCCGAGCTGACGCAGCAACAGGCAACGCTCCCGCTCATGGATACACTGCTGGGCATCGCCGTAGAGCAGCGCCAGCGGGCGAATACCGAAGTCACCGTCCTGGTAGCTGAACAGCGCGTCGTTGCGGCTGAACCGTTCCAGCAGGTTCCCCAGGTACCAGCGGGTCTCTTCGTTGGGCCGGGACGCGGATTCTTCGAGAAGTTGTTCGCGAAAGTACTCTGCCAATCCGTTCAGACCGGCTCTTTGCACCCTGGGCATAGACCGACTCTCCTGTGTCCAAACACCTCTTTACAGTAGCAAAAAATCCCGTTCATGCAGTTCTCATATACGTTGAAAAAATTTTTTCTATATCCCCCCTTGAAAGCGCTCCATCGAGCACATATTTGATAGTCGCGGGCGCGATAAAGCGCTCCATTATTTCTTTTTATTGCCTGAATATCAGTAGGTTACATAAGGAGGAACTTTTCGTATGAGCATTCGACCTCTTCATGATCGTTTAGTGGTCAAGCGCCTGGCGGCCGAGACCACCACCAAGGGAGGCATCGTGATACCCGATAGCTCTGCGGAAAAACCGAGCCAGGGCGAAGTGATCGCCGTCGGCGCGGGCGCAGTTCTGGAAAACGGCGAGCGCCGTGAACTGGATGTCAAGGTCGGCGATCGTGTGCTGTTCGCCAAGTACTCGGGTAGCGAAGTCAAACTCGATGGCGAGACATTGCTGGTGATGCGTGAATCGGACGTACTCGCCGTGATCGAAAACACCCAGTCAGAGGAGCAAGCAGCATGAGTGCGAAAACCGTTAAATTTTCCAACAACGCCCGTGAGCGGATGCTGGCCGGCGTCAACATTCTGGCCGATGCGGTGAAGGTGACCCTGGGTCCCAAGGGCCGCAACGTGGTGCTCGACAAGAGCTTCGGCGCACCGCGCGTGACCAAGGACGGGGTGTCGGTCGCCAAGGAGATCACGCTGAAGGACAAGTTCGAGAACATGGGCGCGCAGATGGTGAAAGAGGTGGCCTCGAAGACCGCCGATATCGCCGGTGACGGTACCACCACCGCCACCGTTCTGGCCCAGGCGATCGTCCGCGAGGGCCACACCGCGATCGCCGCCGGCATGAACCCGATGGATCTCAAACGCGGCATCGACGCAACACTCAAGGCCGCGGTCGAAGAGCTGCAAGCGCTGGCAACCCCCTGTGCCGACAGCAAGTCGATCGGCCAGGTGGCTACGGTATCCGCCAACTGGAACGAGGATATCGGCGAGATTCTGGCCAAGGCGATGGACAGGGTAGGCCGTGACGGCGTGATCACCGTCGAAGAGGGCAAGTCGCTGGAGAACGAGCTGGAAGTGGTCGAAGGTATGCAGTTCGACCGCGGCTACCTCTCCCCCTACTTCGTCACCAGTCAGGAGAAGATGCAGGTCGAATTCGAGAGCCCCTACATCCTTCTGTTCGACAAGAAGATATCCAACATCCGCGAGCTGCTGCCCACGCTGGAGGCCGTGGCCAAGGCAGGCAAGCCGCTGCTGATCATCGCCGAGGATATCGAGGGCGAAGCCCTGGCCACGCTGGTGGTGAACAACCTGCGCGGCATCCTGAAAGCCGCCGCGGTCAAGGCACCGGGCTTCGGCGACCGCCGCAAGGCGATGCTGGAGGATATCGCGATCCTGACCGGCGGCACCCTGATCTCCGAAGAGGTCGGTCTGTCGCTGGAGAGCGTAACTCTGGAACAGTTGGGTAGCGCCAAGCGCGTGGTGATCAGCAAGGAGAACACCACCATCGTCGACGGTGCCGGTGCCAAGGACGCGATCGACGGTCGCGTACAGCAGATCCGTCAGCAGATCGAGACCACCAGCTCCGACTACGACCGCGAGAAACTGCAGGAGCGCGTCGCCAAACTGGCGGGCGGTGTGGCGGTGATCAAGGTCGGCGCTGCAACCGAAGTCGAAATGAAGGAGAAGAAGGACCTGGTGGACGACGCCCTGCATGCCACCCGCGCCGCCGTTGAAGAGGGCATCGTGGCCGGTGGCGGCGTGGCCCTGGTGCGCGCCGCCGCCAAGCTGGCCGAGAAGGGGGTGACCACCGTCAACAGCGATCAGGAGGTCGGTGTCCGCATCGCCCTGCGCGCGATGGAGGAGCCGCTGCGCCAGATCGTCAGCAACGCAGGCGGCGAAGCCAGCGTCGTGCTCAACGAAGTGCGCAACGGCGAGGGCAACTACGGCTACAACGCCCAGACCGGCGAATACGGCGACATGCTCGAGATGGGCATCATCGACCCGGCCAAGGTGACCCGCTCTGCCCTGCAGAACGCGGTCTCCATCGCCGGCCTGATGCTGACCACCGAAGCGATGGTCGCCGAGTTGCCGGAAGAGAAGAGTGCCAACGCTGCCGCGGGTGGTATGGAGGAGTGGGGTTAATCCCCGCTTCGGCCGGGAGGTTCGCCTCCCGGCCTTTCAAGCCGGTACCGATCAGTGCACGCTACGATCACCCCAGATCTCGTTCAAACGGCTGTCCCTACCACAGTTCCAGCGATAGAACTTGTAACGTAGCGGGCTCTTCTTGTAGAAGTCCTGGTGGTAACTTTCGTCCCCCTTGATGGGATAGAAAGTGCTTGCATCGACGATCGGCGTCACCACCGTCTTGTCGGGAAACCGCTCCTCCACCTCGCGCTTGGACTGTTCGGCGATCTCCCGCTCGCGTTCGTTCGCCACAAAGATCGCACTCCGATAACTGGGCCCCTTGTCGCAGAACTGGCCCTGGTCGTCAAAGGGGTCGATATTGACCCAGTAGTAATCCAGCAGCTGCGAATAGCCGATCTTGTTCGGATCGTAGGTGATCTCGACCGCCTCGACATGCCCTTCATGGTTGCCGTTGTAGGTCGGATTCTTCAATTGCCCACCCGTAAAGCCGGAGACGACATCCGTCACCCCCTCCAGCTTTTCGAAATCGGACTCCATGCACCAGAAGCAACCGCCGGCCAAAACCGCCTTATCCGCCAAGACAGCGGGAGAGCCGAGCATCAAGCCCAACAATATCAATAACTTGAATTTTTGCTTCATAACCTCACCTCCACTACTAGACGTATAGCGCATGGAGGTGGTGCTGTCAGAGACCCCTTCACAAACCCTCGACCTTCTGCAACGCCATCTCGGCTTGCTCCGCCATGCTGGGCCGTTCAAGCAGGGCTTTGGCATAACGCACCATGACGGGATGCGGTTCGAGCCGCCCCATGCTCATCATGAACAGGATGTAACCGCCGGTAAACACGTCGGCCGCCGTGAACTGCTCACCACACAGGTAGGGGCCGGTCTCCTCCAACTCGCGCACCAGCGCCTGATACATCTCATCGTACGTGCCATAGCCGACGAAAAGTTTCTGCTCCTTGTCGACCTCCACACCCAGGGCACGATCGGAAACTGCGCTATCGAAGGGACCCGCACCGAAAAACAGCCAGCGATAGTACAGACCACGCTTGGGATCATCCAACGCGGGCGCCAGGCCCTTGTCGGCATACTTGTCCGCCAAATAGGCGCAGATGGCCGGCAGTTCGTGGATGATGACCTCACCGTCCACCAGCGTAGGTACCTTGCCGAACGGATTGATCGCCAGATACTCCGGCGCCTTCATGCTGGTGCCGTACTCAAGATTGACGCGCTCGCAATCCACTTGAAGCTCGGCCAGCAGGGTTTCCACCACTGCGCCACGGGATTGCGGATTGGTGTACAGAATCATGCTGCTCATGGGACTCTCTCCTGATCAATGGAAGAGCTACAGGGTAGTCGACGCTTGCGTCAGTTTCTGTCAGCAGCCTGCTTGATCGTTTTTTAAATGGATCTCGTGTATGGGATTCGAAGAACCAATTGTAATCAGGAAGTCGGTGTCCATGTCACGGAGTCAACCACGGCGGCACCTGACTCGAAAAGTTGAATAATGGCATCCGCCACTGCTCGCACTCTCGGCGAACGCCGCACATCGGGATGAACCACCAACCAAAGGTCCCGAACCACCGGACAGGCCGGCTCCGACAGCAGCTGTAGCTGGGGGAGGCTTTGCCCGAAAAACAACGGCAAAACCCCTACGCCGACGCCATGTACGATGGCATTGGCCAACATATGCAGATCATTGGAACGAAACACAATGGACCGACTCTCCACCTGAGACTCCAGCCACTGTTGCTGTGGGGCGGTCTGCATGCTCTGCTCATAGCCGACATATTCCCAATGCTCCCGACGGCGAGTCTGCAGATATTCCCTGCCGGCATAGAGGCCGAACTCGATTTTCGCCAAGGGTCTGGTGGCCAGGTCGGGCTTGTCCGGGCGCCGCATTCGCAGCGCTATGTCAGCCTCGCCACGATGCAGATCGGTATCCTGAAGATCCCCCACTATTTCCAGTTTCACCAGAGGCAGTTGCCGGCGAAGCGTATTCAGATGCCGGGCCAGAATATGACTGCCCAGTAATGGCGGGACCGATATCCGCACCCGTCCGGCCATGGAAGAGGTCGCATTGACCACCCGCAGGAAGCCCTGAGCGCCGTCGGATATCCGCCGAGCGGGTTCCACTAACGCTTTCCCCTCCTCCGTCAACTGCCAGGACCGGGGCAGACGCTCAAACAATCGTACTCCCAGTTGCTGTTCCAGCATATCGACCCTTCGCCCCACGGTACTGTGCTCAACCGCCAGGGAGCGCGCGGCAGCAGACAGGCTACCGCCCTCCACCACGGCCAGGAAATATCGAATGTCGTCCCAGTTCATCGCTTTCATTGTGCAATTATGCACAGAACCTGATTGGTTTTGGGCAATTTTTTACAGCCTGCAATAGCAGTACCGTACTCGAGAAGATTCCAGTCCAGGAGACCAACATGACCCGTTTTACCCGCATTGAAATGAACGGTACCGGCGACGCCACTGTGATGCAGCCGAAACAGTTTGACCTGCCTCCTCCAGGCCCCGGCGAGGTACGTGTTCGCCACACCCTGGTGGGGGTGAACTTTGTCGATATCTACTTTCGCAGCGGCCTTTATCCCATACTCGACACTCCACCGATCCCGGGCGTGGAAGCAACCGGCGTTGTCGAAGCCCTGGGAGAGGGAGTAACGGGTTTATCTCCGGGCCAACGGGTCACCTATGCAGGACTTCCCCTCGGCAGCTATTGCAGTCATCGCAACCTTGCCGCCGACAAGTTGCTGAGCATTCCGGACGGAGTGCCCGACGAGACCGTCGCCTCGCTGCTGTTAAGGGGTATTACCGCTCACATGCTGCTCAACCGGGTCCGCCAGGTTAAGGCCGGCGACTCGCTGCTGGTCCATGCAGCGGCAGGCGGCCTCGGTCAGGTGCTGGGACAGTGGGCTCGCAAGATGGGCGTGCGTCTGATAGGCACTGTCGGCAGCAAGGAGAAAGCGCTTGTCGCAAGGAGCAAAGGCTATGACGAGATCATCCTCTATCGCCAACAGGATGTGGTCGAAGCGGTATCGGAACTCACAAATGGAAAAGGGGTGGATTACGTGATCGATGGAATCGGTGCCGACACGCTGCTGAAAAGCCTCGCCAGTGTCGCTAACTTCGGCACAGTGGCAAGTATCGGACAACCGTCCGGCATGCTTGAGCAGATCCCCATGGCGGCAATAACCAAGGCCATCAGTTTTACCCGTCCCAGCGTCCTGTTGCATATGTCCGATCCTTACCGTTATCGAGAAAGTGGCACGGCAGTCATGCAGCAGATTCAGGCCGGACTACAGATCGACATTGCGGGGAAAATGCCTCTACGACAAGCAGCCGACGCGCACCGTCGGCTTGAGA
>Ga0214472_10001727_pt1 | contig 23968 bp, 13 predicted proteins | sample RVTome_6_FD_207662 | JGI IMG/M metagenome (GOLD analysis project Ga0214472, IMG submission 207662) | Soil microbial communities from uranium-contaminated site in the Upper Colorado River Basin, Wyoming, United States - RVT140D175 | ecosystem: Environmental > Terrestrial > Soil > Contaminated >...
CGAGTCAATCACCCTGAAAATGGCTCCGAACTTCGCAGTACCGACCTCCATGATTCGCCTCCGCGCCTGAGAGCGACTTATTCAGGGACGACCAAGTAGTCCAATCGACCTGAGAAGAGCAGCTTGCGGCCCGAGAAACGCATGACCTCTTTCATCTCCTCGCGAAACGTGGCGTGATAGCAGTGCACGGGGCAGTTCTTGCAGGGGGGTTTGGGGGTCATGGGGCAATTGGTCCGCTTGATGAGCGCGTGCGTGGCGAGCCGGGAACATTGCGGGCAAAGATGCACCGCCCGACCGGCGAGCGCATCAATGTCGTGCGTTTTAAGGCTCAAGCGGCTCTTGGGTTCGGCGTCGTGCTGATGCTTGCAGAAGATGGAGACAAAAGTGAGTAAGGTTTTTAAGTCATGGCGCATCTTGCGATCGGGCTTCAGCCCGTCGTTCGCCCGTCTCAATTTGTATGCGAGTTCAACCATTTCTACCTACCGCATTCGCGTGGGTCGCCAGCTAACGCCCGATTCCCTCGATCGGAATCCAGCTCCAACGCCGAAACGCACTGCAAGCTCCGTGCCATATTAGATATATAGACATAGGATTATGGATCATCGGTCAACCTGGCCGGTTTTAGCCTTTACTGAAACCGTTAGCGGGCTGCCGATCGACGACGATTGGCCGGTCATTTGTTTGGGTGTATCACAGAAATGGGGCTGTACCGGGTTGTTGCGTGAGCGAAACAACGATGAACTCGCAGCGGGCGCGTTTCGGCGCCGGCATCGTGTCGAGCGGCTGCGTAAGTGGTTATTCAAGATATACGGCGTCGCCCGATCGTAACACCGACAGAGCCTTCGATCGACCGACCAGATCCTCAGCGTCGAGTGCAAGACTCGGCGCGATGGCGATCGTGACATCGAAATCACCGTCCGGACGGCGCGGGACCGATACGCCCGCGGCCTCCAGCCAGCGGCACGCCCTGGTCGACTGATCGCGCCGCGATGTTTCCAATGAATCGACACCGGTAGCGTTCTTGACCGGAGAGAATTCCTCCCCTCGGTCCACGACCAGGACCAGAGGATGGCGCGCCTGCCCCAAGACGTCGAAAACGCGCATTTCAAGTTTTACGGCGTTGGGGCTGGCGGGTGTCACTGGCAGGCCACTTTCGTCGACCGTGGGCACTGCCTTCTCCGCCCGGCGAAAAGGGATACGCAGTGATTGTGCGGTGATGCGATCGACGAACGCAACATTCAGCAAGTGAATGGCCAGGTTGCCGCAGTCAAACCTTCGCGTCCCGTCGGCGTCTTTTTGTCGGGCGAGTTCGATGGGCAGTTCGGTATATTCGATCACCGTCAGCTTACCATCGCTGATACAGACATTGCCCACCCTCTCCAAGTCGTCCGCTTTGGTCGCGACCTTGGTGGACATTTCCGATTCGGTTTGCGCGTGCAGGCCCACGAACAGAGGGTCGAACGGTTTGACCAGCGGGTTATCAACCTGAAAATACGAGATGATTTCCACGCCGCGGTCTTGCATATCCCCCAGCGCACCGCCGGCCGCCAACGCTTTGAGCGAACCGCCGTGCCCGTCGGGGGCGAAAGCCAGGCGAGATTTCGATTCCAACAACAACCGGCCTTGAAAATCGAATACCGGAAGCATGCCTTGGCGAAACAACATCACGTCCGACTCCGGCAGCCCAAAGAAACCGTGATCGCGGAAGTACTGAACCGTTTGATCGTGATTCGCGGAACTGGTCATGACGTACCACGGAATGCCGGCACCATACTTGAGGCGCGCCGCCTTAACGGTTTCGCCGAAGATTTGGAACAGCGTGCGGTCTCCGACTGGCGTCACCACTACGGCACCTTTCGGGTCATCCAACCCCAGTCGCGTACCCTGACCGCCGGCCACCGTAAACGCGGCCACTTTGCCTTCGGCGATCAGTTCACGACCTCGTTGCCGCGCCTGTTCGTACAGCGCCTCTTGCCCCGGCCGCGGCGATTGGCCGAAGGCGTCCGGCGGTGAAAGATCGCCGGGCACGGCCACGGTCGGTTTGGCTCGGACGTGCGAGGCGATCAGTGGATCGACGATGTCCCACGGGATTGATTCGACATCGGCCAAGAGCTTCACTCGGGCAGCCGAGTCGAGTTCGCCCCACCAGCGCAGGACGTGCTGCTGCCCGCGCGATTCCAAGTTGCGGGCGACCGATTCGTATCGTGCTTTGATGCTGGACTCACTTTTCATACGGTAATCTTCTTGTTCATGCTGGTACCCCGTCATAGCGCAACCGATCGATTGCTTGGCCCATGGCGTTACCGGGTGCGTGACACTTTCGGCGGCTGAGATAGGGGTTTCGAAATCGATTGACGATCCCCACTTGCGGGCACTTCGCTTATCCCGATGCGCTGCGTATTCTCTCTGCCCTGTCGGGGCACACTACAACAGCCCAGGGCAACGCCCTGGGATCGATGACCCGACTCAGTGCGAGCCCTTAAAGGGCGGCATAGCATTATTCCACCCTTTCAGGGCTTACACGCCAAGGCGTCACCAGTTCCCAGGGCGTTGCCCTGGGCTGGTCTATGACACCCCTTTGGAATTGTTCGATGATGCTGCGGATCATACCTATCAAGGACCACACCGGCCCGCCGATTCTGTCACTCACCCGCCGTTACGCGATGGGGAGCCGAATCCGGAATCCATTCGAGTCCCCCACCTCCGAGGAGGTGGGCCACCCATGAAAGACCGGATAGCGATCCGTTTTCAATCGTAATGATAGGACGCCACGATCGGCCTACCGCTTCTGAAGCGTATCGGCATGGTCGGCGAAGTGTCGATACGGTGTTTCCTGGGCGATCTCCCGGTTGCAGCTCCAACCTACCGGACTCGCTAAAGAATCGTAATCTATTGCAGGACATCCATTTACGAATCCGCAACACGTCTGAATCCCAATGCCCGATCAGGTGTATATATAATATATACGGCGGGAACGGTCCGCGCGGGCCGATCGACGGGGTAGAATCGCGGCGGGCGAAAGCTGAAGGGTAGGTCGAAGTGGGTCTTGGCAAGGTGTTAATGGAGCGCGGGATCATTACCGCGGCCCAACTCGAACAAGGAAAGTCCGCCCGCAAGCCATCGGAGCGGATCGAGCATTGCCTTTTCCGGCTCGGCATCATTGAGGAGCGCGACTACCTCCAAATCTACAGCGAGCAGCTTTCGATACCTCTGATGGATTTGTCGGAGGTGGCCATCGATCCCGCCCTGCTTCAAGAAACACCGTCCAAGGTCGTTCATCGAGACCGGGTGATTCCGATCGATCGCCACAACGGCACCATTCGCGTCGCCACCTGCAACCCCTTCAACCTTTACGCCTTCGATGAGCTGCGCATGTTGATGGGTGCCAAGATCGAGACGGTCTTGGCCTCCAGCGAGGAAATCTCCCGGGTCATCAAGGAGCATTTTGGCGTCGGTGGGCACACCGTCGAGTCGATGATCGGGGATAACCTCCTGGAAGTGGTCAGCGAGTTCGATTCGGACAGCGCCGATTTGATCGAGCAGGCTCAAGAAGCCACGGTCGTCAAACTCGTCAACGAGATTCTGCTGGAAGCCATCCGCGACAGGGCCAGCGATATCCACATTGAACCTTACGAGGACGACCTCAAAGTTCGCTACCGGATCGACGGCGTGCTGCACACGACCAACGTGCCGCCGGAGATTCGGCGCTTTCACGCGGCCATCGTCAGCCGCATCAAAATCCTCTCAAACCTCAACATCGCGGAGAAGCGCTTGCCGCAGGACGGCGGTTTCAAGATCAAAGCTCAAAATCGCGACATCGACCTTCGCGTCAGCATCATCCCCACGGCGTACGGCGGTGCGGTGGTGATGCGAATTCTGGATAAGCAGTCGGCGCTGATGTCGCTCGACACGCTGGGATTGATGGACGAAGCGCTGGAAGGCGTTCTACACCTCATCAAGCAACCGTTCGGCATCTTGTTGGTCACAGGTCCCACCGGTTCCGGAAAAACGACAACGCTCTACGGATCTTTGAACACCATCCGCAGCGATTCGATCAAGATTCTCACGGTGGAGGATCCGATCGAGTATTACCTACCCGGCATTCAGCAGGTGCAGATCAAGCCGCACATCGGACTGACGTTTGCCTCGGGGCTGCGGTCCTTTCTGCGTCATGACCCGGATGTGATTCTGGTCGGTGAGATTCGCGACTTGGAAACCGCCGAGGTGGCCATTAACGCGTCACTCACCGGGCACTTGGTGTTCAGCACGCTGCACACCAACGACGCGGCCACGGCCACGACCCGTCTGCTCGACATGGGCGTGGAGCCGTTTCTGGTATCCAGTGCCATCAGTGGTGTGCTGGCGCAGCGATTGGTGCGAAAGATCTGTACCGGTTGCCGCGAGGAGTACACGCCCGACCCCTTGGATGTTCCGCCGGATCTCATGCTGGAGCCCGGTCGAAAGCTGTTCCGCGGCGCGGGCTGTCGTGATTGTCGCCACAGCGGATACCGTGGCCGATTGGGCATTTTTGAATTGCTGATAGTCAACGATGATCTGCGGGAGTTGATCCTAGCCCGCAAGTCGGCGGCGGAGATTCAGGAGGCGGCCTGCCGAAACGGGCTCAAACTGATGCGCGAAGACGGATGGGCCAAGGTCCGCAAGGGCATCACCACCGTCGAGGAAGTCGTCCGCGTGACGAAGGTCGATGCGATTACGAGTAAGAAGTAAACAGTTTTCAGTTGTCAGTTGTTCAGTGCTCAGCCGTTAGGCGCCCGTCGTCTAGCTCGCAAGCTTAAAACAAATCCCCGAGCCGCAGGCTTTAGCCTGCGCGATGTTTCAAGTGTCGTTGGTCGTTCATGGCCTTTGGACGTTGGCGCGGGCTCCCGACACGTCGGGTATTACTTCCGCACGCGCCTCGGGTGCGCGATGTTTCAACTGTTGTTGGTTCACCATCGACTACGCGAAGTACGCTTGCAGGGGCTTGACGTCGAGGGGGAGTGCGTCACCACCGAACTCGGTTTTGGAGAGTGCGCGGATGCCGGCGACGGCGGCGCGGGCGCCGGCTAGGGTGGTGATGAGTGGCACATGGTGGGCGGTGGCGGCCGCACGCCATCGACCCTCGGCCGAGGCCGGGCCGGTGCGGACCGGCGTATTGATCAGCAGGTTAAGTGTGCCGTTCTCGATCAAATCTTTCAGGAACGGTGCATCAGCCGTATCCGAAGACTTCGAGACCAAGGTGGCGGGTATCCCCGCTTCGGCGAGGCACCGACGCGTACCCACCGTCGAGTAAATATGGAATCCCAGATCATACAGGTCGCGTGCGATCGAAACGGTGCGCGGTTTGTCGGGATCGTTAACACTGACCAGCACGTTACCGGAGGCGGGTAGTGCCATGCCTGTGGCCATCTGCGCCTTGGCGAAAGCCTGACCGAACGTCGGTGCGATGGACATCACCTCACCCGTGCTGCGCATCTCGGGCCCCAGGATCACATCCACACCGGTAAACCGATCGAACGGAAATACCGGCGCCTTGATGGCGGTATGCGCGGGCCAGGGGGTCTCATGGATGCCGTGCGAATCCAAAACGTCGGAGAGTGCTTCGCCCAGCATGACCCGCGTGGCGATCTCGGCCCACGGCACGCCGGTGGCCTTCGATACGAAGGGCAGCGTTCGCGACGCCCGAGGATTCACCTCCAGCACGTAAACGGTTCGATTCAGAATCGCATATTGAATGTTGATCGCGCCGCACACATTGAGGCGCCGGGCCAATCGCTTGGTGGATCGGAACAGCTCCTCGATCACCATTCGACCGAGCGAGAAGGGCGGTATCACACAGGTGCTGTCACCGCTGTGGATGCCGGCCTCTTCGATGTGCTCCATGACACCTGCGACCATGCACATGCCTGAGGGATTGTCGCGGGTCGCTTGGTCGAAGTCGGCTACGGCATCTACATCGACCTCGATGGCGTCGGCTAGGAACTTGTCGATCAGGACGGGATTGACAGCCTCACCTGTTCGATCGGTCGCACCGAAGGCCTCATCGAGAAAGTCGTTCAGGTCGCCTTGATTATTGCATATTTTCATGCCGCGACCACCGAGCACGTAGCTTGGCCGGACCAATACGGGATAGCCCACTCGCTCCGCGATATCGCGGGCCTGGTCCTTGCTGCGGGCGATGCCGTTGGGCGGTTGGAGCAGGCTTAGCTCTTTAATAACCTTCTGAAACTCGTCGCGGTCCTCGGCCAGATGGATCATCTCGGGCTGGGTGCCGAGGATGGGCACTCCAGCATCCTTCAAGCCCTGTGCGAGGTTGAGCGGCGTCTGCCCGCCGAACTGCACAATGACGCCTTTGACGAGGCCTTGTTTGTCCCGCTCCCTTAGGGTCGCGGCTCGGAAAGAACGCTTCGCTGCATCTGGTTGCTCTCTTACGGTCGCGGTACTGCAATAATGGTCGAGCGGCGCTCCGTTGAGTCGTTCGATGATGTTTAGCACGTCTTCGTGCGTCAGCGGCTCGAAGAAGAGCATGTCGGAGGTGTCGAAGTCGGTGCTGACGGTTTCCGGGTTGGAGTTGATCATGACCGATTCATACCCGGACTTTCGCGCCGCAAACGAAGCGTGGCAGCAGCAGTAATCGAATTCGATGCCCTGGCCTATGCGGTTAGGACCGCCGCCGAGCACGACGATCTTGGTCTTGTCCGTCACGCGAAGCTCGTCATCTTCTTGAGTCAGTCGACCGCGCTCAAGCCGCATCAGGCCGGACTCCTGCGTGGAATAATAATAGGGCGTCTGCGCCTCAAACTCCGCCGCACACGTATCGACCAACTTGTAGGCCGGTTTCACGCGCCACTCTCGTGCCATCGCGGCTACATCGGTCACTTGGGCGTCGGTGGCGGCCGCGAGTTGGATGTTGCTGTAGCCAAGCTGTTTCGCGCGAGAAAAAGCATCTCTGGTAGACGTTGTGCGTGGGCTGACACGATCTCCGAGGGCGCCGTTGGATTCCGTTCCATCATTGAAGTCTGAGGGATCGCGCGGGCTGAAGCCCGCGGCTGTGGAAATGTCTTTCTCCGCCTCTACGAGTTCTAACAGGTTGTCCAAGAACCACGGATCGATTTGGGTTAGCTCGTGAATCCGTTCGACGGACCAGCCCATCTTCAGTGCGTAGCGCACGTAATGGATACGGCCCTGACAGGGTTGCGACAGTTTATCCCGCAGTGTGTTTTCGGGGATGGGCCACGTATGTGCGTGCTCTTCATCCGTATCGGGTGGAGCTTCTGTGGCCGTAACGCCGCCGATCATTTCATCGGCTTTATCGGAAATGGTAGGTCGCTTACCAATCCCCACGTTCGCGCAAGCTAACGCATGCTGCTCAGGAAGAATGTCCATCGTTCGTTTGAGCCAGGCGTCGTTGTGGTCGAGCCCGAACCCGCTGCGATGAATCTCCATCGAGCGAATGCATTTTTGCATCGCCTCTTTGAACGTCCGCCCGATGGCCATCGCCTCCCCCACGGACTTCATTTGCGTCGTTAGTGTTTCGTCGGAATCGGGAAACTTTTCAAAGTTCCATCGCGGAATCTTGACCACGACGTAATCGATGGTCGGCTCGAAACTGGCCGGTGTGGTCTTGGTAATGTCGTTGGCGAGTTCATCAAGTGTGAAGCCGACCGCCAATTTGGCCGCGATTCGCGCGATGGGATAACCCGTGGCTTTGCTGGCCAAGGCCGAGGAGCGCGACACGCGTGGGTTCATTTCGATCACCACCTGCCGACCGCTCTTCGGATCGACTCCAAATTGAATGTTGCACCCACCGGTATCCACCCCGATCGCACGGATGATGGCGATAGCGCTGTTGCGCATTTTTTGATATTCTTTGTCGGTAAGCGTTTGTGCCGGCGCGACGGTGATCGAGTCTCCTGTGTGAACTCCCATCGCATCGACGTTCTCAATTGAACAGATGATTATGACGTTGTCCGCCCGGTCACGCATCACCTCCAATTCGAATTCCTTCCAGCCGTAGAGATCCTCCTCAATCAGGATTTCACGGACGCGGGAGTATTCCAGGCCTCGCAGGGCTATGGCTTCGAATTCCTCCACCGAACGGGCGAATCCGCCACCCTTTCCGCCAAGCGTAAAGGCCGGCCTGATGCAGCAAGGGAGTTTAACTTCCGCCAGAATCCGCTTGGCTTCGTCAAACGAATGAGCGATGCCCGATCGGGCCATGTCCTGGCCGATTTCGAGCATGGCCTCTTTGAAGGCCGTCCGATCTTCGGCTTTGTGGATGGCGCCGGCGTCGGCCCCGATCATCTCGACACCGAATCGATCGAGCATACCGCACTGGGCGGCCTCGATCGCGCAGTTGAGACCCGTTTGTCCACCGAGGGTGGGAAGCAACGCGTGGATGGGCCGACCTTGGTCGCGCTCATGGATGAGGATTTTTTCGATGAACTCGGGCGTGATGGGCTCGATATAGGTACTGTCGGCCATGCCCGGATCGGTCATGATTGTGGCGGGGTTGGAGTTGATCAGGACGACGCGGTAACCCTCCTCGCGAAGGGCTTTGCACGCCTGGGTGCCGGAATAGTCGAACTCACAGCCCTGACCGATGACAATCGGCCCCGACCCGATGATGAGAATGTTCTCAATGTCCCTCCGCTTGGGCATCGGGGTGCATCATACGCGCGTTGGCTTCGGATAGCGAGCGGTGCCGGCTTGGCGCGCCAAGCTTTCAGACTTGGACGAGCGATCCAGCGTGGGTAACATCTTAAGAATGGCGTCGCTGGTTTCGGGTTTTGAGTCACAGAGGGAAAAGTCATGCAGTTTCAGATCGAACAGGGTATTGAGGTATTGCGGCGTACCCCGGCGGTGTTGAAGGCGATGCTGTCGGGGCTTAGTACGCCCTGGATTCAGAACAACTACGGCCCGGAGACGTTTAGTCCATTCGACGTCGTGGGACATCTGATTCACGGCGAGCTGGTCGATTGGCTACCACGAGCGAAGATCATTCTGCAACACGGCGAATCGATGCCGTTTGCGCCTTTCGATCGATACGCCATGTATGAGCAGAGCAAGGGCAAGACCGTGGGTGAATTGCTCGATACGTTTGCGTCGCTCCGCGAGCGAAACATCGAAGATCTAAAGGCCATGAATCTGACACCGAAAGAACTTGCTCGGCGCGGCATGCACCCGGATCTCGGACCGGTGACGATGGCGGCACTGCTCGCAGGCTGGGTCACGCACGACCTCAACCACATCCACCAAATTGCAAAGTGCATGGCCTATCAATATAAAGAAGAATCTCAAACCTGGGCGAATTTTCAAGGTGTGTTTGACTAGCTGCGATGGGTCATCGAGATCGGCGGGACTTGCCGTTGACGTAGTCGATTGAAGTGACCAAAAAGCAAGTCGCCGAAACGATAATCTTCACCGGGACCAGCCACGACTTCCTTCGCATTATGGGCACTGTTTCGCTTGACCGAACGGCGGGCGGCAACTAAAACTTCGAACCATGTTTGATGCGCTAACGGACAAACTAAACGGCGTTTTTCGAGGCCTGCGCGGGCGGGGGCGGATTACCGAAGCCAACGTCACCGAGGTGATGCGCGAGATTCGCACATCGCTGCTCGAAGCCGACGTTCATCTCGAAGTCGCTAAAAGCTTCTGCGACAACGTCCACCAGAAGGCGATCGGGGCCGAGGTCATCAAAACCCTCAAACCCGCCGAGGTGATGGTCAAGATCGTCCATGACGAACTCGTGGAATTGATGGGACCGGTCGATCCGAAGATCCCGTTCATTTCACCCGGTCCCACCGTGCTGCTAATGGCCGGTTTGCAGGGCTCGGGCAAGACCACCACCTGTGGTAAGCTTGCCAAGCTGCTTTCGGGTCGCGCGAAGCGGCCCTTGATGGTGGCGGCGGACCTCAAGCGACCGGCGGCCATCGACCAACTCGAAGTGCTCGGCGAGCAAATCGGCGTGCCGGTCTACACCGAAAGGGACCATCAAAACGCAGTCAAGGTTTGTCGCAACGGCATCGCACACGCCCGCAAGACCGATCGTGACGTCGTGATCCTGGACACCGCCGGACGCCTCGCCATTGATGAAGAACTGATGGCCGAATTGGCGAAGGTGGCGAGTTCCACCAACCCGCAACAGATTTACCTGGTGCTCGACGCCATGACCGGCCAGGACGCGGTGAACACGGCCAAGGTGTTCAATGAGCAACTGGAGCTGGACGCCGTTATCCTCACCAAGTTTGATAGCGACACACGCGGTGGCGCGGCACTCTCCGTCAAGCACGTAACCGGCAAACCGATCAAGTTCATCGGTGTCGGGGAGAAGATGGAGGCCATCGAGGAGTTTCATCCCGACCGTGTGGCCGGACGAATTCTTGGCATGGGCGACATCCTCACCCTCGTCGAACAGGCCCAGCAACAATACGACGAAAAAGAGGCCGTAAGAATGGAAGCCAAGATGGCTTCCGGCAAATTCAGCCTCGGTGATTTCGTCACCCAACTTCGCAAGATGCGAAAGATGGGCTCGATGAAAGATCTGGTCAAAATGATCCCCGGAATGGGGGACATGATGGGCGACATGGATTTCGACGAGCGCGAGCTGGTGCATATGGAGGCGGCCGTGCTCTCCATGACGCCGCGTGAGCGTGACAATCCCAAGATTATCGACGTCTCCCGCCGTCGTCGCATCGCCCGCGGCGCTGGTTGTGATCCGTCCGACGTCAGCCAACTGGTGAAGGTTTTCGAGCCGATGCGCGGCATGATGAAGATGATGAGCGGTCAATCGTTGGGGCAACGGCTGAAAATGACCTCGCAGTTCTCAAAGATGATGGCCGGCGGCGGTATGCCGAAGATGAAAGGGTCCACCACGGCCGGTCGCCGCGTATTGAGCAAGAAAGACCGCCGGAAGAAGCGCCGCAGGTAACCCCTTCAATGCGAATGGATCGAACGGGGCTCACTTCTCAGTACTGATGACGGCGTCACGTTGCGCCGCCGTTACACACGTCAAGCGCGAATCCGAATGTAGCGAGTTGTCGCGTCGGATCGAGTGCTGGAAGCAGTTGGTGGCAATCGCTACTATAGGATCAGTGGGTCGATGCTTGCGGCAAGGATTGGAACTGCGTGATCGATATATTGTGTCCGATAAGACCTGCATGGGTGCGGTTTTCGGGTACACAATGCCTTGGGTGATTGCGCGTGATGATTTGGATGATCAGATGGATACCGACCGGTTGGGGAAAACGCGAAGGCAAGGTGATGATCAGCGTACTGGGGTGCGGTACGCCCACGTCGCGCCCCGCCGCCGCCGGGTTCATTCGACAAAGTGTCTTATTCATGTCATTTTATTTTGCGTCATCGTTCAAATAGCGGGATCGCACAATGCGCCGGCCCAGCGTCGTGCGGTACGCGGCGTGCAGCCACGCGTCATCCAAGCCAATATCAAACGACCCGCCAAGCCGTTGCGGGCGATCGTCATTGAGCCTACGGCTCCGATCGCCAATCTGCTGACCCGTGCGGAAGAAGGCGTTTCGCGACGTGATTGGAAGTTCGCCATTGACTGCCTGCAACGCGTGATCGACAACCCCCAAGACTCGCTCTTGACGCGGCACCAACCCGACTCGGTGGGCATTGACCACTTTGAATCGGCACGACGAAAGGCCGTTCGAACACTCGCGTCGCTCCCACCCGAGGCCTTGCGGTCTTATCGCCGGCTCTTTGACGGGAAGGCTAAACGCCTTTTCCAACAGGGCGTCAACAACCATGACGCGGCGCCGCTGCGGAAACTGGTCCATCGATACGCCATGACCAACTACGGCACCAACGCAATCGACCTGCTGCTCTCCTGGGCGTTGGATGAAGGACGACTCGACGAAGCCCTGCTGCTCGCCGACGTCTTACCGAACATCGAGTCGCCCCCGCCGCCGTGGATCCAAGTGAAGCTGGCCGCGGCTCATGCCCTGCTGGGAAGAAGCGGCGATGCCCATGCTCTGCTTGCAACCGGGGAAGAAGGAATTGACAAGGACGTTGATTCGGCACTTCAATCCACAATTGCGGCGATCGAGCATTGGTCCTCTGCGGATTATTCGGTTCAGGAACGGCAGTCGACGTGGCCGGTAGCGGGTGGTCATTCGGCACGACGCGGGCTCATGGCCGCCGTAAATCCCACCCTCTCTGAGTTGGTGCCCTGGTCATTTCAGTTGCCCGGCACGACCACGGAGACCTGGCGCCCCGCACTTGATGACCTCTCGGATGGCTCCCGGCAATTGCCGATCGGGCACTTGGTTTCCGATGGGAAGCTGCTGTTCGCACGCACCCGGCGCGGCTGCGTGGCGTTGCGACCGAACGACTTGGGGCTCGTCTGGGAGGTGAGCGAGCGTGCTCACCCTATACGACGCACCGCGCAGAGCTTCCGAGGTGCGCGCCAAGAGCCGACAACACCAACTACGGACGCCGGACTTTCCCTAACAGATCGGGTTGCCGGAGGCATTTCAATCGGTCATGATCTGGTCTACCTCGTCACGCGCGAAGGGCGCGGCACCTACACGCAAGACCAGAGAGACATTACCAAGCGCGGTTTGTTGGACTGGATTCCACGTCCCAACTTGGGCGCGCGCAACGAGAGCGGCACTCGACTGGCCGCGTACCGCCTGGGGAAGGGAACCCTTGCGTGGCAGCGTGGACGGACAACTCGTCATGACGACCCGCTCGGGGACGTCGAATTCTTGTCGGTCCCGCTCGCCATCAACGGCGCCCTTTGGGTGCCTTATCGACAGCAACAAGGGTTGCACATAGCCATACTCGACCCCATCGACGGAGCGCTGCGACGCAGCGTTCGGCTCATTTCAATCGACGCAGGTGTAAACAGCGCGCTGGACGGTATTCAACTCGCGGCGAGCGATGGAATGGTCTTTGTTCCGACAGAACGCAACATCCTTCTCGCCGTCGATGCGTATGATTTCTCGGTTCGATGGGCGGTGCGCTACGACGCCGCCTTCACCGATACCGGATCCGCCGCGCCGGATCATCCAACCGGTTGGCAGCCCGGTCCGCCGGTCGTGGCCGGGGGGCTGGTGCTAGTGGCGCCCAAGGGTCGAAGCGAATTACTGGCGTTTTCGATCGTAGACGGAACGCTTGTGTGGAGCACATTCTGCCCAGATTCCGCCTACGTGATCGCGGCGGATCATCAGCGCGTCTGGCTGGGTGGGCGGGACATCTCCTGTCTGGCGATATCCGACGGCAAATACCTGTGGACCACACCGACTGATTCGCCCCCAACGGGGCAAGCCGTTCGGTCGCGGGATCGAATTCAGGTTCCCACACTCAGTGAGCTTGTTTCAATGGACGCGCGAACGGGTGATGTCATAGATAGGGCACCGGTGGCTATGGGGCATGGTGCGATCGGTAATGTATTGTGTTTCGGCACGTCGCTGTACAGCATCAGTCCTTCTTCGATACGCCGATATCCTGATCTCGAGCTCAGTTATGCGGCCGCCCTTGCGGAATCCCACAATCAACCGCAGGATGCAACGGCCGTAATCAAGCTGGCCTGGTTGGAGTTATTACGCGACAAACCTCAAGCAGCCTTCGATGCGGTGGATACGATTTCGATCGGCTCTTTGGATGGGGAAGTCGGTAGCCGGGGTGACCATGAGAAACTCGCTCTTGATCTTGCTCACCTCCGCGTGGAAGCCTTACTGGCCATGGTCGCCCAGGCCGATGCGTCCGAAGATCGCGCAACGCGAATCCTGGAGTTGCTTGAGGATGCCGAATCCACGGCACGAACTCCACAAGATCGATTGCGATGTACGCTCGCGATTGCCGATCAACTCCAGACACTCGGACGCGTCGATGACGCCTTTGACCGCTTGTGGCGTTTGGGGCTAAGTCGTGATGGCACACAGAAAACGTCGTGGATCAACCTTGTCGAAGGCACTGCGCGGTCCGCCGTCGCCATGCGGCTTCGAAAGATAGGTCGACAGCTTGACGCCGGAGTGTTCGAAGCGTTTCAAAACGAAGCCAGAATTGCTCTGGAACTTCCGGCCGGTCAATTAGGAGGCCGCGCAGTCACGCACGAACAACGGGAGCGATTACACGCCGTCGCGGAGTTGGGCGTCCCTGAGTCGCTCGCGTGGCGCGCCCTCTTGGAACTCGGACTGTATCAGGCCAACCAAAACGCGTTCGAATCAGCGGAACAATTATTCTTGGAATGCTTGCGCCGCGCGCCCGCCGCCCCATTGGAAATCGCTGCACGAATGGGTTTGTGCCAACTATACGCCACTTCGGCGGAATCCGGATTCTCGCCGCCGGACAAATTCGTGGCCCAACTCCGTCAACTCGACGACCGCTTCGGCGGAACCACCATACCCCAGCTCGCAGGCTCTTGCGCAGACCTCGGCGCCATGGGCGGCAAATCGGAAACGGTTTCCGACTGGATTCGCGGGATTCGAGCGTACCATCCCGATTTAGCGCCGATCGAATCTCCCAAGCACATGAGCATGGCTGATGCCTCGTTCTCCGATGAAGTCCTTTGGTCGGTCGAGCCCGTAATTGCGCGCGGTGATCCCCCGCGCGTCGTTGAATTTGGCGGCGCGCCGCCCCTTCAGACACGAAATGACATAGTGGTCCATAGCCCGGGCGACACGATCACCAGTTATCGGGTCAACGACGGCACCATTCTCTGGAAGACCGCTCTGCGTCTGCCCGGTTCGTTCGATGACCGGATCATCGTTCAGTGGCGTCCGGAAGAGCACGGAACCCGCCGCGCCGTTGTTGACGGCGAGACTCTTGTTTTCAATGGCCGCGCCGGGCTATTTGCCATTGGGCGCTACACGGGCAGACGACTATGGTGTCGGGCGCATGAGCCGAAGGACAGACCGATCGCCCCCCCCGAAGCCGATACGGCCATGGCAGCCGAAGGAGGCCTTCTCGCCGCTATGCCGCGTGCCGGACGCCTGGCCCTTATGAGAATGAGTGACGGGGCCACCATATGGGAGCGCGATCTGCTGGGTGAATCGGTCGGCTACATGTGGATGACCGACGACCACGTGGTTTCGGCCAATCCCCGATTGCAGCGCGTTCATGTGTTTGCCAAGAGCGACGGGCGTTTGCTCACACGTATTCTCTTCGACCAGCCCGATCCCCACAATCGACTCGTCGAACTGATCCGCACCGAGAATACAATCTGCGGACCGTATGCGAACTCGAACGAAAAAGGAATCGCCGCGATTGATCTTACAACTGGTGAAACCGTCTGGCGCTCGCCGGTGGATAAACCGCTGATGCAACTGTTCCGGGCACAGGGGGGCTTCTTGGGGCTGGGCCTGCTGGGAGGCGATGTGCGCATAGTCGAGGCCCTTACCGGTCGCGTCGTTTTGGAGCGAAGAGTCAAAGGTGCGCAATCGGTTGCCCGCGGAATCCTGATCGATGGCACCTTGCTCGTGCAACCCAATGACACCAAGGGCGGCGTTCGAACCACGTCGTTGATCGCACTGGATATCGCAACCGATTCGGAACTATGGCGACGCGAAGACGTCGTGCCCCTCTGGCGGATGGATCGCCCACTGCATGTCATCGACGGACAGTTGCCCGTTCTGGTACAGTCGGGTCGGCGCGATGCGCGACGCGAACGCAGCATCAACCTCGCCATGCTCGACATCCGAACCGGACTGGGCAGCGATACAAAGATCGTCCTACCCTCGACGCGCGGACCCGCGCAGCTCAACGGCGACTTTGAATGGATGCAGCAGGCCGGCGTGGCCGTCATCGGGACCGAGACGGGCGTCCGCGTGCTGAAAACCGTTTCGAGCCGGAAGAGCGAAGAGGAGGGACTCTAGATGGTCGGCGTCCGCCCTCGATATACCGCCGCTATGGTGGCACTAAGCATCTTGTTGGGATCGGTAACGCTCAGCGCGCAAACCAATCCCGATCATCTGCCTCCGGGCATCACGCCGCAAACCATGGCCGCGATCGAAAGAGGCTTGGCCTATTTGGCACGTAACCAAGATGGTTCAGGGGTGTGGTCAAATCGCGGACGATACGGCGCCTATCCGGTGGCCATGACCTCCCTGGCTGGGTTGGCGCTGCTGATGGATGGCAATACAACGACACAGGGTCGCTACGCACCTCATGTCGATCGCGCCGCCCGGTTCCTTTTACAATCTCTGCGCCCCAACGGTCTGATCGCTCGGGAGCAGCAGGAAAGTCGTCCGATGTACGGGCATGGTTTCGCCATGCTTTTTTTAGGGCAACTTTACGGCATGACGGAGGAACCGGCACGAGCCGAAGAAATCCACGATTTGCTGACACAAGCCGTCGCCCTCACCGGCAAAGCTCAAACCGAAGCCGGAGGTTGGTACTACACGCCTAATTCGCAAAATGACGAAGGATCGGTCACCATCACGCAGGTCCAAGCGCTGCGCTCGTGTCGCAACGCGGGGCTTGGCGTGCCCAAGAACGTGATTGACAAGGCCATGAATTACTTGGCGGAATCGCAAAATACCGATGGCGGCATCCGTTATTCGTTGCGCCAACCGCGCGGCAATTCGCGTCCGGCCATCACGGCCGCAGCGGCCTGCTGTTGGTTCAACGCCGGCGAATACGACAATCCCCGCGCCAAACGCGCCGTCGATTTCTGCAAGAGATCGGTGCTCCCGCGTGGTTCACAAGGTGGACATGATTACTACGCCCACTTTTATTGGGCGCAAGCGTTGTATATTTCACGTGATCCGTTCTGGGCGACCTATTTTCCCAAGCGGAGGGATTATCTCTTATCGCAGCAACTGCCAAGCGGTGGTTGGCAAGGTGACGGCGTCGGCGATGTGTACGGCACGGCCATAGCGCTGGTCATCCTCCAGCTACCGTTTAACCAGTTGCCCATTATGCAACCCTAGGAGGGGATGAATCGGCGGGATCGGCCAGGCGGCGCTGGGCAAGTTGTCGCCTACTCAAAGACGCCGCGATGAACAATTTTTTTTGTGGAGCCAAGGATGAATAATGAGTTAATGACGGGAGACGGCACACCGCTTTCGTCTAATGATAGCGAAATGGTCGACCAATTGCGCACCGCGTATGAGACGATACGCAGCGAACTCCGCAAGGTCATTGTGGGACAGCAGGAGGTGATCGATCAGCTCCTCATCTCCCTCTTCGCCGGCGGGCACTGCATGCTGGAAGGCGTTCCGGGGTTGGCCAAGACGCTGATGATCTCCACGCTCGCCGAATCGCTCGGTCTGTCGTTCAATCGAATCCAGTTCACACCCGACCTCATGCCTTCGGACATAACGGGCACGGAAGTGATTCAGGACGACCGCGCGACCGGAACGAGGGAGTTTAAGTTTCTGCGCGGACCCATATTCGCTAACATCATCCTCGCCGACGAAATCAACCGTACGCCGCCCAAGACGCAGGCGGCGTTGCTCGAGGCCATGCAGGAGCGGCAAGTTACCGTCGGCGGAGAGCGACACGAGTTGCCGCTGCCGTTCTTCGTGCTGGCCACCCAAAACCCAATCGAACAAGAGGGGACCTATCCTCTGCCCGAAGCACAGCAGGACCGCTTCATGTTCAAGGTCTTCATCGGGTATCCCGCTTATGACGAAGAATATGAAATCATTGAGAAAACTACGGCTCACGTGGATCACCAAGTGTCCAAGACCCTTTCCGGCGAGGACATTCGAGAGTTCCAACAGTTGGTTCGCCGTGTACCAGCAGCACCTGACATCATTCGCCACGCGTTGGACTTGGTCCGCGCCACGCGACCCAACGAGCCCCACTGCCCCGACATAGCCAGGAAAATGCTCACTTGGGGCGCCGGGCCGCGATCGGCTCAGGCGTTGGTGCTTGGCGGGAAGGCACGCGCGGTGCTCAAGGGCCGCAAGCACCTGGCCGCCGAAGATATCCGAGCTTTGGCGCACCCGGTATTACGCCACCGCATCGTCACAAACTTTTCGGCCGCGGCCGAAGGCTATACCCCCGACCGAATCATTGACGAACTTCTGGCGCACGTATCGCCAACACGAACACCTATGGATGACGATGAGCAGCTCAACAAAATACTTTCAGCCTGAGGTTCTCAGCACGATCTCACGGCTCGAGTTGCGTGCTCGGCAAGTCGTGGAGGGGTTTGTGAACGGTTTGCACAAGAGCCCGTACAAGGGGTTTAGTGTGGAATTTGCCAACCACCGGGCCTACGTTTCGGGCGACGACATTCGCCATATCGACTGGCGGGTCTACGGCAAAGCTGATCGCTTCTTCATCAAAGAGTATGAAGAAGAGACCAACCTCCGAACACACCTGTTGCTCGATTGCTCCGGGTCGATGGCCTACCCCCAACATCCCGGCACCAGGCGGATGACCAAGTGGGATTACGCGGCCACGCTTGCCGCGTCTTTAGCCCACTTGCTGGTCTATCAGCAGGACGGTGTGGGGTTAACGCTTTTCGACAACCAGGTGCGGCAGCAGCTTCCGGTTTCGACGAACCGGACATCCCTGCACACACTCTCCGAAGTCATCGAATCCCACACGCCGGAGAACAAGACGGACCTCAAGGTGCTCTTTCAACAACTGGCCGGCAGTGTGCCGCATCGTGGCATGGTAGTGATCTTGTCCGATCTGCTCACCGATCTAGAGAACGTCATCAATGGTCTGCAACGATTGCGCTACGACAAGCACGATGTCATCGTGTTGCATGTGCTCGATCAAGATGAGCTGGAGTTTCCCTTTGCCGATCGCACCTTATTTGAAGGCATGGAAGAGCTTGACCTCGAAGTCTTGACCGATCCGCAGTCGCTCCGCACAAGCTATCTCCAACTACTTGCGGAATTTGTGGGCAAAATACGCGGCGCTTGTTTGAATGTGCGAATCGACTACGCCCTCATCAGCACCGCTGAGCGTCTCGACGTGGCTTTGACGAAATTCCTGGCGACGCGCATGCACCGCAGACGGGTGAGGGCCTGACTCCGATGACGAAACACAACCAACAACCTCAGAAACGTATTCCTCCTCCGTAATGTCTACCGGCGTCCCACTTCTTGCGGCTTTCGTTTCCCCCGCTTTGTTTTACGGCGGGGCGGCGGCGGTGGCTGCGCCGATTCTGATTCACTTGCTCGCGCGGCGGCGGTTCAAACGAATCCGGTGGGCGGCGATGGATTTTCTGATCGACGCGGAACGAAGGAATCGAAGGCGATTGCGCATGGAGGAATGGATTCTCCTGGCGCTGCGCTGCCTGGCCGTGTTGCTCATTGCGTTGATGATCGGCAGACCCTTCTTCAAACCCGCCGGCTCCGCGGCCGTGTGGGGTGGCTCCCAAAGGACGGAGCGTGTGTTCGTCCTTGATGACTCACTGAGCATGGCCTATGAAACCGCTACGGGTACGGTCTTCGGCCGCGCCAAACAGGCCGTGCGCAGTTTGATCGAAACGATTCGCCGCGACACGCCCGACGACACCGTCACCATCATTCGCATGACCGACCCGACGACGCCGGTCGAATCCGGAACTTTCCTGGATGACGCACAAACGCAGGAACTCCTGGCCCGGCTAGACGCCATGAGCGCGACACAGCGTTCGATCGATCCCAGCCGCGTCATCGAGGGCGTGGCCGAGGTGCTGGAACAGAATTCGGGCATTACCAACGCAGCCCTTTACTTCATCAGCGATTTTCAGCGCGGCGATTGGGTGGAGGTCGATGTGGACCCCTCCGACGAAGAGGATGGAGCGGAATCCGGCATACTAAAACCGCTCGTCGCCTGGGGAGAGGAAGATCGTGGATTGAGCCTGGTGCTGATCAACGTATGCGAAGACGACGCCGCGAACCTGGCCGTCACGGGTATGAGCCTCGAAGCCGGACGCCTCGTCGCCGGCTCGTCCGGCCGACTCCGCGCTCAGGTATCCAACTACACAAGCCGTCCCGTTTCCAACCTCGAATTGAAGCTTACCGTCGGCCAACGCGGACACCCGGCCCAGTCGATTCGCGAACTGGGAGCGAATCAAAGCGCCTCGGTGGAGTTAGAGGCACTGTTTCCGCGCGCCGGATTTGAAACGTCGCGTGTCGAACTCCCGCCGGACGCCCTCCCCGCGGATAACGTTCGCTACCTGGCCACGGACGTGGCCAGTGCCATTCGTGTTCTGTTGGTCAATGGCGAGCCGTCCTCGGACAGTTTTGATGACGAGGTCAGCTTATTGGCGACCGCCCTTCGTCCCGAAGGTGAGGTCTTCAGCGGAAACGAGGTTGTCGTCGTCGATGAAACCGAGTTGGACGACACCCGATTGACGAGCTTCCATGCCATCGTGTTGGCCAACGTGTACCGTGTCAGTGATCCGGCGGTGGAGCAACTGGAAAGGTTCGTCCGGCGTGGCGGCGGGGTGGTGTTCTTCTTGGGCGACCAGGTCGATGCCGATCTGTACAACACCGCTTTCTACCGCGATGGCGCAGGTATCTTACCCGCCGCCCTGAGCGAAATCGTCCGCGCACCCGACGCCTCGCATCTAATCGTCGCGGACCGCCTGCACCCGGCCATGCGCGGTGTCAGCGCCGTCGGAGATCCCCTGGGCATCGGACAAATCCCGTTTTTCGAATACTTCGGTTGTACGCCGTGGACCGACGAACCGATCGTAACCGCTACCGAAGAAGTCCAATCAAGCAATGTCGGACGATCGGCACGTGTGGTGGCGCGATTTGATGACCCGAATGAAAGCCCGGCCATCGTAGAACGAGTCGTCGGAAAGGGTCGCGTCGTTCTGGTAACCACGTCGGCGGATAAGGAATGGCACGACTGGCCCGCCCACCCGACCTTTCTACCGATCATGATGGAACTCATGCGTCATGCCGCCCGACTCAGCGACGTTGGCGTGGAACAATGGGTGGGCGGATCCATCGAGATTCCGATCGACCCCGCTCTCTATGAACCGGACGCGATCGTGCGCACCCCCGCCTACCCCAATGAGCGGGAAGTCATTGTAACCGCCTCCGCGGACGATCGCGGGCTGGTCTTAAAATGGGAGCACACGGAAGTAGCCGGGGTGTATCAAATCTTGCTCAAGCAGAGAACAGGAATCGAAACGTCAACCGTGGATGAAACGACCAGGCTCGTGGCCGTCAATGTCGATCCGCAGGAAAGCAATCTGTCCGCGGCGGACGAAGACGAGCTGCGGCGGGCGATGGGCGATACGCCGTTTGAATACATCAAGGGAATCGACAATCTTTCAGGCGCCACCGGCGAAAAGCGCACCGAGTTTTGGCGGTTGCTGCTGATCGTGGCCATGATTGTGTTAATGATGGAGCAAGGCTTGGCATGGCGTTGGGGACAAAGGCGATAGCGCGGGCAGTGGGGCGTGCCTGATGCAACATCACACGTTTTTTTCCGGGTAGTTGAAAAGGCGAAACGTGTGGCACACCAACCTACACCAGTAGGGAAGCAGGTGGCACCGGACGGTGCGTCGTCCATGGGGACCTAAATCGTTACGGAATATTAGTGTATCGTGAACTTTGGACAATCTTAGCTTCCTCGCTCGGCGTGGTGACACGCAACGAAGAGGAATTCGTCACTGAGCTGCGGCATCTACCCGATGGATGGATGGCGGTCGGCGGGCTTGCGCTGTTGGCGGCCCTCGCCTCGGCCATCGTCTGGATGTACCGACATGAAGGACGCATCGGCGCAACGGTACGCGTGCGAACCGGGCTAGCCTGCGTGCGCTGCATCGTGTTCCTCCTACTGGCCATCATCCTGTTGGAACCGGTCCGCGTACGAATCCTGCGCAAGTGGGTGGATTCGTATACGATCCTCTTAGTAGACCGCTCGTCAAGCATGGACCTGACGGATTCCTATCGCGATGAAGCCACGGCCGATCGCGTCAAGAAACTTCTGAATACCGAGCAGCTTGAACCGACACGACGTACGGCGGTGGCGCGCACGGTGCTGGACCGAGAGGATCGAACGTTTTTGCGCGGACTGGCAGCAAACAACCGCGTCAAACTCTATGATTACAGCCATGAACCACGTCTGCGTGGAACGATTCGCGCTGCCAGAGAGCAAGGCGACTCCAGTGACGCCTCATCAGCACGAACCGGGGCCGACGCTTACTTCGGTGTGGACGATGCACCGATCGACGGATCGGCCACCGGATCCTCCACGAACATGGAACGGGCCGTTTATCGTTCCGTCGAGGCACTGGGAAGTGCCCCGATCGCGGGTTTAGTTGTCATCAGCGATGGGGGATTCAATCAAGGGGCTCCGGCGGAGGACATCGCACGGTTTGCTTTGGACCACGAAATACCAATCCATGTGGTGGGCGTGGGCGATCCCTCCAGTCCACTCAACGCCCGCGTCACGGAAATACTTGCCCCGCCAAACGCCTTCCAGAAAGATCCGTTCGCCATAACCGCCCAACTGTCCGCTGAGGGGCTGGAAGGCCGATCGCTGCAGGTGGTTCTGCGCGAGCGGAACACCGCCGGGGGAAGCGGGCGCCTCGTGGACACCAAGGCAATCCACATCGGACCAGGCGGCTCTATCGAAATGATCACTTTTGAACGGCGGCAGCCGACTATTGGACGCTTCGTATACAGTGTCGAAGTCGCACCGATCGAGGGCGAAACCGTCACCGACGACAACAGCAAACAAACTACCGTGAACGTGATTGACGCCCGAACACGCGTCCTGCTGATCGCCAGTCAACCCAGTTGGGAGTACCGCTTCGTCTCACGCCTGCTCACCCGCGACGATACATTTGATCTGAGCTGCTGGTTGCAGTCGGCGGACTTCACGGCCGTACGCGACGGAAATACAATCATCGATCATCTACCCACCCTGGCCGAGGAACTGTTCGAGTATGATGTGGTCATCCTTATGGACCCGGAAACGGATGCAATAGACGAACAATGGTGCCTACTTATTGATACTTTGGTTACCGAGTACGGCGGCGGTGTGCTGCTTACCGCGGCCCGAACGCACACCCCCACCATGATGCGCGACCGAACCCTTAAACCGTTGCACGACTTACTTCCCGTCACGCTCGACCCCGAAGCGGATTTGGTCCTGAACGACATCGGGCATTATCAACTATCCGGCTCGAAATTAGCGATTCCTGAAACCGCCTACGGCCATCCAATCATGGCCTTGGCTGAAGACCCCATCGCGACCAAGCTCGCCTGGCGGGGCGTGGGCGACGTACACTGGCACTATCCGGTTTTGCGGGAAAAACCGGTCGCCACGGTGCTCATGCAACACAGTAACCCGCGCATGCGTAACAAACACGGGCAACACGTTCTGGCCGCCGTCCAATTCGTCGGTTCGGGCCGCTCGGGGTTTCTGGCGTTTGATGGGACATGGCGGTGGCGACGTCAGGGCACCGAACGTTTCGACCGGTTTTGGGTGCAACTGATCCGTTATCTCGCGGAAGGCAAACTCCTCGGCGGTTCCAAAAGAGGTATGTTACTCACCGAAGCTGACCAGTATTCCCTTGGTGATTCCGTGGCGGTCACGGCCCGGCTCTTCGATGCGCAGTACAAACCGCTCCATCGCGATCAAGTCACGGCGCAATACGTCGTAGACTCCGACAAAAGCAGCTTCACACTTTCGGCGCGGCGGGATCGACCCGGTTGGTTTGAAGGACAATTCGTCCCCGACCGCACCGGAAACTATCGCATCACCCTCAGCATGATTCAACCGGGCAAGGGCGAGCCCATCGAAATCAGCCGCGAAATTCGCGTCGCGAGGCCGAACCTGGAAATCCTTCGACCACAGATGGATCGGAGCAAACTGGTGGCGCTGGCTCAACAATCGCATGGCGGACGCTACTATGAGGTGGACGAAGCCGGACAGCTTCCCGATCAAATCCCGGACTTGCACGAAGAAATCCCGATTCGTTCGCGCCCCCGAACGCTTTGGGACAATGCCGTTGTCTTAACGCTGTTGCTGAGTCTCCTGTGCCTCGAGTGGGGCGTACGAAAGTGGAATCGACTGCTGTGAATCA
>Ga0214472_10001728_pt1 | contig 23963 bp, 18 predicted proteins | sample RVTome_6_FD_207662 | JGI IMG/M metagenome (GOLD analysis project Ga0214472, IMG submission 207662) | Soil microbial communities from uranium-contaminated site in the Upper Colorado River Basin, Wyoming, United States - RVT140D175 | ecosystem: Environmental > Terrestrial > Soil > Contaminated >...
ACCGGCTTGGTGCAGACGATGGGCAGCGACCCCCTGTCCGGGACCGTGGAGATCACGCTGGAGGGCTTCTGCGAAGACGGGCCGGTGGGCAAGAAGGTGAGCATCAAGGCTGATGTGACCTTCCCGCCGTACACCCCGCCCGCCACGGCCGGCACGGTCGAGGTGGGATACACGTTCAGCGGCTAGCGATTTGGTGAGGGAGCGGGCGGCGCCCCACGGGGCGCCGCCCGCAGCATCGGTGTTCGTTCCCGTGGGCGCTGAAGGATTCGAACCTTCGACCTCTGCCTTGTAAGGGCAGCGCTCTCCCGCTGAGCTAAGCGCCCGACAGCCAGGCGGGCTCGACCGACTCGCCGCGGACGTGGCCGCACGCCCGGCACACAACATGCCCGAGCGTCACGGAGAGCCTGGTCTGGCCGCACGCCTCGCACCGGTCGAGCTGCACGGCCCAGTCCGGTCGGTCCTCCTGGCAACGGGGGCACACCAGCACCTGTTGGCCGCCCACCGCGGCCCGGACCCACGGCCGCTCTCCCTTCTCTGGATCGAACGTGGGGCGGCCGCACAGGAAGCACCTCGGCCGGTGCGACTCCTCGGGCAACACCGTCAGGTCGGTTGAGCTCACGGTCCCCAAGGATAGCCAGCGGGCCGGCCAGCCGGCTCGAACTCTCCTAGCCCATCAGCGAGAACGTCCGGCCCTCCGCCACCCGCGCAGCCTACATAGGATGGAGGGGAACGAGAGGAGGTGCGTCATGGAGACGGACGGACAGAGCACGCCCAAGGTCCTGAGGACCATCGAGGCGGCCGGGGATGTCACGGTCGAGCGCGCGCTTGTGGGGATGGTGAACGGCCGGGACATCCATCTCACCCAGGCGGGAGCGGGGCCGGTCATCGCGTCCGGGCAGGTCACGATCCACCAGGCCGGCTGCGGGCCGCTCATGGCCGGCGGCGACGTCTCGATCAACCAGGGCGGGTGCGGGCCGGTCATCGCCAAGGGTGACGTGTCGATCGAGCAGGGGGGGTGCCAGAGCGTGATCGCCGCGGGCGGCGTGACCCTGGGGCGCCAGTCGTTCGTGGGGATGATCGTGTCGCCCCGGGTCACGGTGGAGAACGGCGCCCGCGTGCTGATGAACGTCCCTCAGGCCGCGGCGTTCGGAGCAGCCCTGGGCGCGGTGTTCGCGGTGCTCTCGCGCCTCACCCGGCGGTGAAGTTCAGTCCTCCGCCTGGTCCTTCCCCTCCATGATGCTGCCCTCCAGTGGGTAGCCGGCCGCCTCCCAGTCGGACAGCCCGCCTGCGTAGTGGCGCACGTTCGTGAAGCCGAGCTCGACGAGCCGCTTGTATGCCTGGAGGCTCGACATGCAGTCGCCGCCCGTGCAGTAGACGACGATCTCGTCGGCGGGCGGCATGAGCCCCTCCGTCATCGGTCCGCGGCTCTGCTCCTCGGAGACGATGTTGATCGAGCCGGGGATGCGCTTCGCCTCGAACGCCCATGGACTGAGCGCCATCGCCAGCTTGAAGTCGTCGCCCCGGTCGAGCTCCCCGTCAGCTCCTCCCGCGAGATCGTGTCGGCGTCGCTCACAGACCGGCCTCCTCGCTGACGTGCTCGGTCCACTCTACGGTCTTCCGCCCACGGTGTTTCCCGCCGGCGCCGCGGACTCGCCACGTTGCCACCGCGGCCGCCCCGACGCCGAACACCGCCCCGGCCGCCCACGTCAGGCCGCTCACGAAAGGGATGAGCGCCACGGCACGTAGGATGGCCCACCCGATCACGAAGGCGAGGACGCGCCTCTCCGACCGCCGCCACAGCAGGCGCCCCAGGACGTACGCCGCGAGTGCGTACCCCACGAAGGCCACGAGCACGAAGGCCAGCAGCACGGCCAGCCCCAGCGGTAGCCCCACGAGGGACGCGATCGAGATGATCGATAAGACGGGCACCCCCACGGCGAGCGCCGCGCCCCACCCGAGCGATACCACCGGAGATCCCCTGGCCGCCGCGAACGCCGCGTCCACCCCGCGGGGCAACACCAGGACCAGCCCGAGGCCGAGGAGGAGGGTCGACACCGTCACCGCCAGCCAGCTCGCGAACCGGCCGAACGCCGAGATCGGCCCCCGCCACGTGAACGCGGCGTGCTGCCGGACCCGGCCGTCGACCTTCGCCCCATCGGTGAGCTCGATCTCCCCCCGCGCGGTGACGTCGCCCGCGACCTGGGCGTTCGGTCCGAGCGATACGCTGCCGTCGACGGCGACCACGCTTCCGCTCACCTGGCCGTTCACGATGATGTCCCCGTTCAGGACCACCACGTCACCGAAGGCGACGCCGTCGATCACCGCGCTCCCGGTGAGGATGACGACCTCCCCCACCTCCCGGCCCCGAGGGACCTCGACGGTCCCGGACAGGACCACCTGGTCCCGGGGCTCGGGGGGGCGCGCGGGGGTTGCGGCGCCCGCCGCCACGAACGCCGCCGCCACGAGCGCCGGTGGGATGAGGCGGGCCGCTGACACGCGCTGCATCCTACCGGCGGTTGCCGGCCCGTCGGTGGTTCGCCGTAGGCTTGTCCGGTGACGCTCGACCAGTTCTCCCTTCCGGCCCGCGCGTGGTTCGAGGCCTCGTTCGAGGCTCCCACCCCGGCGCAGGCCCGAGGATGGCCGGCCATCGCCTCGGGCGACCACACCCTGATCCTGGCCCCGACGGGTTCCGGCAAGACCCTCGCGGCCTTCCTGTGGGCCCTGGACCGGTTGGCCGGCGAGCCCACGCCGTCCGCCGGCGAACGGTGTCGGGTGCTGTACGTGTCTCCCCTGAAGGCGCTGGCGGTGGACGTGGAGAAGAACCTCCGTGCGCCGCTCGCCGGGATCGGCCTGGCCGCCGAACGGCTCGGCACCGAACTCCACGCGCCGTCGGTGTCCATCCGAACGGGCGACACGACCGCCAACGAGCGCCGGGCCATCCAGCGGCGGCCGCCCGACATCCTGATCACCACGCCGGAGTCGCTGTACCTGATGCTCACGTCGTCGACCCGCGAGATCCTTCGCAGCGTCCGGTGGGTGATCGTCGACGAGATCCACGCGGTCGCGGGAACCAAGCGCGGGGCGCACCTCGCGCTGTCGCTGGAGCGGTTGGAGGCGATCACGCGAACCGCCCCCCAGCGGATCGGGCTCTCCGCCACGCAGCGGCCGCTCGACGAGATTGCCCGGTTCCTGGGCGGCCAGACCGAAGATGGCGCGCGGTCGGTCACCATCGTCGACGCCGGCCACCGAAAGCCCATGGAGATCGAGGTGGTCATGCCGGTCGAGGACATGGCCGAGCTGGGAAAGCCGTCCGACGAGCTCCGGCCCGGTTCAGGCGGACCGGCCGGCCCGGCGGCCCCCGCGCCGGAGCGGGTGAGCATCTGGCCCTCGGTCCACCCCCGGCTGCTCGAGCTGATCCGGCAGCACCGCTCGACCCTGATCTTCGTGAACGCCCGGCGCCTGGCCGAACGCCTGGCGGCCCGGCTGAACGAGCTGGCCGGGGAAGACCTGGTCCGCGCGCACCACGGCTCGATCGCCCGGGAGCAACGCACAGAGATCGAAGACCGCCTGAAGCAGGGGACGCTCCGGGCTCTGGTGGCCACCAGCTCGCTGGAGCTCGGGATCGACATGGGGGCCGTGGATCTGGTGGTGCAGGTGGAGTCGCCGGGCTCGGTGGCCAGGGGTCTCCAGCGGATCGGCCGGGCCGGGCACAGCGTCGGCGAGCCGTCACGCGGAAAGGTCTTCCCGAAGTACCGGGGCGACCTCTTGGAAGCCACGGTGGTGGTGAAGCGGATGCTCGAGGGCCTGATCGAGGAGACCCGCTATCCCCGGAACCCGCTCGATGTGCTTGCCCAGCAGATCGTGGCGATGTGCGCGGTGGACGAGTGGACGGTCCCCGACCTGGCGCGCCTGGTTCGCCGCGCCGCGAACTTCGCCGACCTCTCCGATGAGGTGTTCGTCGCGGTCCTCGACCTGCTCTCCGGCAAGTACCCGTCGGACGACTTCGCCGAGCTCCGCCCCCGCGTCGTGTGGGACCGCCGCCGCAACACCCTGCGGGCGCGGGAGGGTGCGGGCCGGCTGGCCGTCACGAGCGGCGGCACCATCCCCGACCGCGGGCTGTTCGGGGTGTTCCTGGCTGACGGCACGCGGGTCGGCGAGCTCGACGAGGAGATGGTGTACGAGAGCCGGGTGGGCGAGGTGTTCCTGCTCGGGGCGAGCTCGTGGCGGATCGAGGAGATCACCTTGGACCGCGTGATCGTCTCCCCCGCCCCCGGCCAGCCGGGGAAGATGCCGTTTTGGAAGGGCGACAAGCCGGGGCGTCCGCTCGAGCTGGGCCGTGCCATCGGCGAGTTCACCCGGACCATCGGGAGCGAGCCCGGGGACCGCGCCGTGGCCCGGCTGCGGCGCGAGCACGGCCTGGACGAGCTGGCCGCCCGGAACCTCCTGGCGTACGTGGCCGACGAGCGGGAGGCCGCCGGCGCCGTCCCCGACGACCGGACCATCGTGGTCGAGCGGTTCCCCGACTCGATCGGCGACTGGCGGGTCTGTGTGCTCTCGCCGTTCGGGGCCAGGGTGCACGCGCCGTGGGGCATGGCCATCGAGGCCCGCCTGGCCGAGCGGATGGGCGTCGACGTGCAGGTCCTGTGGAGCGACGACGGCATCGTGATCCGCCTGCCCGAATCCGAGGAGCGCATCCCGATCGAGGACCTCGTGTTCGATCCGGACGAGATCGAGGAGCTCGTCATGCGGCAGCTCCCGGCCACCGCGCTGTTCGCGTCGGCCTTCCGGGAGTCGGCGGCCCGGGCGCTGCTCCTCCCCCGCCGGTCGCCCGGCAAGCGGACCCCGCTGTGGCAGCAGCGGCAGCGCTCGGCCGACCTGCTCCGGGCGGCGTCGAAACACCCGACGTTCCCCATCTTGCTGGAAGCGACACGGGAGTGCCTGCGCGACGTGTTCGACCTTCCGGCACTGAAGCAGGTGCTGGCCGACGTGCGGGCCCGACGGATCCGGATGGTGCCGGTCGACACGAACGCGGCGTCGCCGTTCGCGCAGTCGCTGCTGTTCTCCTGGATCGCGGTCTACATGTACGAGGGCGACGCGCCGCTCGCGGAGCGACGAGCCGCGGCGCTGGCGCTGGACCGCGACCTGCTTCGCGAGCTCCTCGGAGCCGAAGACCTCCGGGAGCTGATCGATCCCGGAGCGCTGGACGACCTCGAGCTCCAGCTCCAGGCGCTGGCCAAGGGGCGCCGGGCACGGAACCAGGACGACCTCCACGACCTGCTCCGCCGGGTGGGAGACCTGACGAAGGAGGAGATCGTGGCCCGCTCGGCGGGCGATCCGGCGCCGTGGATCGATTCGCTCCTCTACCGGCGGCGCGCCATGAAGGTCCGGGTGGCCGGCGAGGAACGGGTCGCCGCCGTGGAGGACGCCGGGCGGCTGCGCGACGCGTTGGGCACCAGCATCCCCCGAGGTGTGCCGGCGGCGTTCGCGGAGAGCGTGGCCGAGCCGCTCCGCAGCCTCGTGGCGCGGTTCGCCCGAACACACGGCCCGTTCCACGCGATCGAGGCGGCGCGACGGCTCGAGGTGCCGGAGGACCGCGTCGTTGCGGCGCTCGTCGCGCTCGAGGCCGAGGGGCGCGTGGTGCGGGGCGAGTTCCGGCCGGGGGGGATGGAGCGGGAGTGGTGCGACCTCGACGTCCTGCGAGCGCTCCGGCGGCGATCGCTGGCGGCGCTCCGGAGGGAGGTGGAGCCGGTCGACGGAGCGGCCCTGGGGCGATTCCTGCCCGAGTGGCACGGCCTGACCCGTCCCCGCCAGGGCCCCGGCGCCCTGGCGGAAGCCGTGGAGCAGTTGCAGGGGGCGGCCCTCCCGGCGTCGGTGCTGGAGTCCGACGTGCTGCCGTCCCGCGTGGCGGGGTACCGGCCTGCCGACCTCGATGCGCTCTGCGCTTCCGGTGAGCTGGTTTGGGTGGGCGCGGGTGGACTGGGCGCCGACGACGGGCGCGTGTCCTTGTATTTCCGCGACCGCCTTCGGTTGCTGGCCCCGGTCCCGCCGGAGGAACGGCCTGACGGGCCGGTTCATCGGGCGTTGCGGAGGCATCTTGCCGAGCGAGGTGCCTCGTTCTGGCCGGACCTCGTGGCCGCCGCGGGGACGGCCGACGAACGGGTCGTGCTCCAGGCGCTGTGGGATCTGGTATGGGCGGGCGAGGTCACGAACGACACGGTGGCCCCGCTCCGCGCCGTGCTGGGAAGGCGCCCCCGAGCCTCGAAAGGCAAGCCCCGACCGGGTGCGCTTCGGCGGGTGGGCCCGCCGGCCGGCGCCGGCAGATGGTCGCTCGTGGCTCCGCTCCTCGAGCCGGCGCCATCCCCCACCGAGATCGCCCACGCCCGGGCGCTCCAGCTGATCGACCGCCATGGCATCGTGACCCGGGAGGCGACGCTGGCCGAGGGCGTGCCCGGGGGGTTCGCCGCGGTCTACGGCGTGCTGAAGGCCATGGAGGAGTCGGGGAAGGTGCGGCGCGGGTACTTCGTGGCCGGGCTCGGCGCCGCACAGTTCGCCCTACCCGGCGCGGTGGACCGCCTCCGCGACCTCCGGGAGCCCGGAGACCGGGACGCGGCGGTTGCCCTGGCGACCACGGACCCCGCGCAGCCATACGGCATGTCGCTTCCTTGGCCCGACGGCGCCGGACGCCCATCGCGGGCGGCGGGGGCCTACGTCATCCTCCAGGCGGGCGAGCCGGCGGCCTTCCTGGAGCGCGGCGCTCGGAGCCTCCTCACGTTCGCGGCGGCCGACGCGAACGACGCCTGGGTCGACCCTCTGGTCGGTCTGGTCAAGGAGGGACGCCTGCGGAAGATCGAGCTCCAGCGCATCGACGGCCTCCCGGCCCACGAGACGCCGCGGGCCGACCGGCTCCGGGAGGCCGGCTTCGTCGACGGCTACCGCGGGCTCTTGCTCCGAGGCTGAGATGCCCGAAGGCCCGTCGTGAGCGACCGGCAGCTCTCGGCGACGGGGAAGCGATACGCGATCGCGACGCCCCATCGGACTGCCACGGAGGCCGGGGTCGCCGCGTTCGAGGACGGCGGGAACGCCGTGGACGCCGCGCTGGCCGCAGCCATCATGCTCGCCGTGGTCTACCCACACATGTGCGGCCTGGGCGGCGACCTGTTCGCGCTGGTGCAGGCCCTGAACGGGCAGACCATCGCCCTGAACGCGAGCGGCGCCGCCCCGATCGCGATCGACGTCGACGCCATCCGCGACGCCGGCGAGACCATGCCCGAGTACGGCCCGCTCACGATCACCGTGCCGGGGGCCGTCTCGGGGTGGGCCGCACTGGCGAAACTCGGCGCCGACCTCGCGTTCGAGCGCGCGTTCCACCCCGCGATCGCCCACGCGCGCGACGGAGTGCCGGTCGCTTCGTCCCTCGCTTCCGGCCTGGCGTGGGAGCCGTCGCGCCTGTTCGCCGATCCCGGGATGCGCGAGGTGTTCGGTCCCGACGACAAGCCGCTCGCGGAAGGTGACACGTTGGTCCAACCGGCCCTGGCCGCGACCCTGGAGGCGGTCGCCGGGGAGGGTCCATCCGCGCTCTACGGAGGCGAGGTCGGCGCCCGGTTGGTGGCCGAGCTCCGGGCTATCGGATCGCCGATGTCACTCCAGGACCTGGCCGACCATCGGGCGGAGCTCGACTCACCCATCGCCGCGCGCTACCGGGACCTGCATGTCTCGGTCGTGCCGCCGAACTCCCAGGGCTTCGCGCTCCTCGAGATGCTCCTCGCCGTCGAGCGGCTCGAGATCGACCCCGACCCGCTCGGCGTCGATGCGGCCCTCCTGGCGGAGGTCTTCGCCGCGGCCTCCGCGGATCGCGACCGGCACAACGCCGATCCGCGGCTCGCCCGGGTCCCGGTGGGGACGCTCCTGGACGAAGGACACATCGCCGCGCTCTGCGACCAGGTTCGCACCGCTCGCGTGCGGATCGCGCACCGGTCGGCCGGCGACACGATCGCGCTGGTCACCGCCGACGGCGAGGGCCGAGTGGTCTCACTGATCCAGAGCCTCGCCTCCGGGTTCGGCTCGGGGATCCTCGAGCCGTCGACCGGCATCATCTGCCACAGCCGCGGGGCCGCCTTCTCCCTCGACCCCGAGTCGCCGAACGTCCTGGCGGGCGGGAAGCGGCCGGCCCACACGCTGATGCCGGTGCTGGTCCATCGCGACGGTCGCCTGGCGGCCGCGACGGGCTCGATGGGCGGCGGAGGTCAGCCCCAGATCAACTTCCAGAACCTCGTCCGCCTGTTCGACCTGGGGATGGACCCCGGGGCGGTGCTGGCCGCTCCCCGGTGGCTGATGGGCGGGATGGAGCTTCACCCCGGCCGGCTCGTCGAGCTGGAGGGCCGGGTGCCCGGAAAGGTGCTCACCTCGCTCGAAGCGGCCGGCTTCGGGCTCACGGTGCTTGGCGAGCTCGATGAGAGCGTGGGGCACGCGCAGCTCGTCCGTATCGGCGAGGACGGCACGCTGGAGGCCGCCACCGATCCCAGGGCGGACGGCGAGGCGCGGGCGGGGTGAGCGACTAGAGTCTTCCCGGCCCCGCGCATCGGAGGAAGATGAGCGCCAGCTGGGAAGGCGAGCTCGACCGTTTGGGCGCGCTCCTCCACGATCTTCGCACACCGCTCGCCGCCATCCTCGGGCTCGCCCTCACGCTCGAGCGGGAGGACGTCACGCTGCAACCGGACGAGGCGAAGGAGCTCGCGTCTCGGATCGCGGCCAACGCCCGGACGCTCGACCGGATGGTCGGCGACCTCCTGGACCTCCAGCGGATGGGGCGCGGCCTCGTCGACCTCACCGTCGTCGAAGCCGACGTCGGGGAGGTCGTGGCCCGGTCGGTCGAGGATTCGGACAGCATCGAGCGGCGGACGGTGCTGGTGGACGCGGAGTCCGTCACGGCCGAGGTGGACCCGGCCAAGGTGGGCCGGATCGTGGAGAACCTGCTATCGAACTCGGTCCGCCACACGCCGTCCCAGAGCCGCGTGTGGGTTCGGGTCCGACGGCAGGAAGGTGGCGCGCTGATCGCGGTGGAGGACGAGGGTCCCGGCGTGCCCGTGGCGCTTCGAACGGCGATCTTCGAACCGTTCCGCCAGGGGTCCCTCACACCGGAGCACTCGACGGGGGCGGGGATCGGCCTGGCCCTCGTGGCGGCGTTCGCCGAGTTGCACGGCGGGAGAGCCTGGGTCGAGGATCGCGAGGGTGGTGGCGCGTCGTTCCGGGTGTGGTTACCAGATCGGTCCAACCGCTCGCGGTAGGGCTAGACGACGGCCGCTTCCTCGGGCTCGTGGGCCTCGGAGGCGAGCCAGGAGTAGGCCTCCTCCTCCTGGGCGAAGTGCAGCCGGAGGATGGCGTGGAGCCCGTACAGGACCCGTCGCAGGTCCACCAGGTCGTCGGGCGTCATCCCTTCGGAGGGAAGATCGTCCAGCAGGTGGACCAACACCCGCGACAGGTGCTCGATCTCCAGGTGCGCCCGGGCCATCGTCCCCATAGGGTCCTCCCCGCCCATGAGCTTCGACACCACCGGGTAGACGGCCGCCTCTTCTTCCTCCTCGTGACGCACCAGGCGCTCGGTGAGGAACCACCGGATCTGACCGAGCTCCTCGCGGGCCTCATCCGGCGAGAACGTCTCCAGCCGGTCGGCCACGCTGCGGATCCGGGCCAGCCACGGGACGAACTCGCGATGCTCGTCGCGGAACCGGTCGCCCACGCGCGAGCCCGCGCCGGCCTGCTTCCTGCCCGCCCGCCCCCCCGACAGTGCCCGGAGCGCGTTCAGGATGACGGCGACATCGATCGCTTCCTGGAGGAGGGCGCCGCCCACCGGCTTCAGCAGCCCGAAGGCGCCCATGAACATCCCGGCGAACGACAGCCCCATCCCTACCAGCACGCTCTGCACGGCGATGCCCCGCGAGCGGCGGGCGATCCGCATCGCCTCGGCCAGCCGGTCGAGCCGGTCCACCACCAGCACGACGTCGGCCGCCTCGGAGGACGCGGTCGCGCCGCGCGCGCCCATGGCCACGCCTACGTCGGCCGCGGCCAGGGCCGGTGCGTCGTTCACGCCGTCCCCAACCATGATCGTGACGCCGCCATCCTCCTCGGCTTTCACCGCGTCCACCTTGTCCGCAGGGTCGCGCTCGGACAGGATCCGGTCGACCCCGATCGAGATCCCGACCGACTCGGCCACGTCCGCGTGGTCGCCGGTCACCATGACCACCCGCTTGATGCCGGCCCGCCGCAGGGTCCTGATGACGCGCGGGGTGTCCGGCCGGACGGGGTCATCGAGGATCAAGCCGCCGGCCACCCGTCCGTCCACCGCCACGAACACGGCCGACGAACCTTCCATGGCCGACCGGCGGCGGACGTCGCGAGCCCGGGGCGGGAGGCCGCCGCCGCGCGTGACCCACGCGGTCTTGCCGAGGGATACGGTCCGCCCGTCCACCGTGCCCTCGATGCCCGATCCGTGCTCCTCGTTAACGCCGGTGGGGAGCGAGAGCGACAGGCCCCGCTGTCTGGCCGCGCGGACGATGGCCGCGGCCAGCACGTGGGGCGAGACCTGGTCCAGTGATGCCGCGAGGCGAAGGAGCTCGTCGGGGTCGACGTCTCCCCACACCTCGACGTCGGCGAGCTCCGGGACCCCGGACGTGAGGGTCCCGGTCTTGTCGAACAGCAGCACCGAGCCGCGGGCCAGCGTCTCCAGGGCCCCTCCGCCCTTCACGATGATCCCCCGACGAGCGGCCCGCGAGATCCCGGCCACGATGGCGATGGGTGCCGCCAGGATCAGGGGGCACGGTGTGGCTACCACCAGCACGGCCACGGCCCGAACCGGGTCGTCGGTGATGACCCACGCGCCGGCCGCGATGGCCAGCGTCACCGGAAGGAAGACGAGCGCGTAACGATCGGCCAGCCGAACGAACGGCGCCTTCTGCTTCTCGGCCTCCTCGACCAGCCGGACGATGCCCGCGTACGTGCTCTCCTCCGCGGTGGCCGTGGCCCGGAACGTGAGCGACGGGCCGGCGTTCACGGCACCCGAGCGGAGCTGGTCGCCGGTGCTCCGCTCCACCGGACGGGATTCGCCCGTGAGCGCCGATTCGTCGAGCACGCCGTTCGCCGAGACCAGGAAGCCGTCGACCGGCACGACCTCGCCCTTCTTCACGAGCAGCACGTCGCCCGGCCGGACGTCATCGATGGGCACCGACTCGAGCTCGTCTCCGGCGTACCGATGGACGGTGCGAGGGGCCCGCTCCAGGAGAGCGGACAGCTCCCGGCGGGCCCGGGCGTCGGCGTACGCCTCCAGCGACCGGCCGCTCGCCAGCATCAGCGCGATGACGGCACCCGCGAGGTATTCGCCGAAGGCCACCGCCCCGACCATGGCGAGCCAGGCGATGACGTCGACCCCGGTGTCGCGATGGAGGAGGTCCACGACGACCGAGTAGGTGAGCGGCAGGATGCCGACCACCGTGGTCGCGGCCCACGCCGCGTCCGCCGCGTCGCGCGCATCGGCGAGCCACAGGATGCCGCCGATCGAGATGCCCGCGATCGACAGCGCCAGCAAGACCTTGGTGTAGTCCTTCGTTCCCTCCGCTGCCATGTGGTCCCCGCGGGCTACGCCCGCCTCAGCTCTCCGGTCAGGTGGCGGGTCAGGGGAACGTCTCGCATCGCCATGTGCAACTCGTACCGGAGGACGTCGGCCCGGACCTCCATCCGGCGACGCAGCTCCGTGACCGGGGACCCGGTCGCGGTGAGCGCCATCGTCGTCGACGCGACGTCGATGGTGGTCCCTGAGAGCGCCCCTTCCGCCACTTCCACGATACCCAACGGGTGAGCCAGCATGACCTCCACCCCGTGGGGACCCGACAGCCGGAAGAAGCCGCGCTCGAAGTGGAGGGGCGAGTGTTCCTCGGCCGTCCAGCTCCGCTGCGAGTACAGGAGGAAGGCCTTGCCCTCGTGCTCGAACGTCATCTCCTCGCCGTAGCGGAAGCGGCCGGACGTGGGCCAGTCGCCCTGGCCCTCGCCCCGCCACGCGCCGAGCAGGAACGCGATGGGCTCCACGTCTGGGTGCAGCGCAGGGTCCATCGGCCGAAAGCTACCACGGGGAGGAGGGGGCTCCGCACGGGGGACCCCCTCCGCAGATCTCGAGAGCTCTAGGCGTCGACCGGCTTGAGCTGCGCGATCGCCTGATCCGGGGTGACGTCCATCCCATGGACCTCTTTCCCGTGCGCCTGGATCAGGGGGATGAGCTCCTCTTGCGTGCCCTTCGCGCTCCAGCCGCAGTCGCACTTCACCTCGTACTGCATGCGACCACCTCCTCCGGCGACAGATACTAGGCGGGTTCGGTTGGCTCCCGATTGGGGTGCGGTTGGCGAAGGACGGAACGCTCCGGATCTACCTGGCCGGCTCGATATGCGTGACGCGGGGGGACACGCTCGTGCCCCAGTCGCGGCTCCCGGGCCGACAGGGGCGCCTCGCGTTCGCCATGCTGGCGGCGGAGCGGGACCGGGCCCTCGCTCGGGAGGAGATCGCCGAGCTGCTGTGGAGCGGGGACCCGCCACGGGCGTGGGATACCGCGCTCCGGGCCATCGTCAGCAAGCTCCGCACCGCCCTCGGCCAGGCCGGCCTGGAGGGCGACGCCATCGCCCACGCCTTCGGCTGCTACCAGCTCCGGCTCCCGCCCGATGCATGGGTCGACCTGGAGGCGGCCGACGACGCCGTCCACCTGGCCGAGGCCGAGCTCCGGGCCGGCCGGCCGGGGGAGGCGAACGGATGGGCCCTGGTCGCGAACGCCATCGCTGGGCGGCCCTTCCTGACCGGCGAGGAGAGCCCGTGGGTGGCCAACCGGAGGGCCGCACTCCGCGACGTGCGGGTCCGGGCACTCGAATGCCGCGCGGCGGTGGGGCTGGACAAGGGACTGTTCGCGCTGGCCGCCCGGGACGCGGAGCTGGTGCTCGAGCTCGAGCCGTTCCGGGAGACCGCGTACCAGCTCCTGATGCGGGCCCACACCGGCGCGGGCAACCCGGCGGAGGCGCTTCGCGTGTACGAGCGGTGCAGGACCCTGATCGGAGAAGAGCTCGGCGTCGAGCCGTCTCCTCAGACCGAGGCCGTCTACCTCGACATCCTGCGTTCGCGGTGAGGCTCAGGCCTCGCAGAACAGCGCGACCGACGCGGTGAAGCCGTGGAGGAAGTTCCTCCCTCCCACCGGGCCGATCTCGCCCGCGCAGTTGAGGCCCGCCAGGGGCGCGCCGAGCTTCTCCTCCACGAGCGCGGCGTCGTGGTCCGGGACCGGGAACAGCCGAGTCCCTCGCCCGTTGCACGTGAACAGCAGCGCACCTCGCGCGGGCTCGCCTGCCGCCTGATCCAGCATCGAGCGGAGGTCTTGATCGGCGGTGGTGGCGTCCCGGACGTGGAACTGCACGGCCTCCCCCACCTCGATCCGGTCGCCCACCGCGATGGCACCCGTCTGCTTGTCGGCGCCCACGACCCCCCGCACCAGGAAGTCGCCCGGCCCGAGCTCGGTCTTGTATTCGTCGATCACGCGCCCGATGTGCAGCCCCTGCCCGATCAGCGCTCGCTCCTCCGGCGAGAGGCGAACCATGAGCTCATCCAGCCGACCGAGCGGCGGCTCCCCACCTAGCTCGTAGATCACGTTCCCCTCGGCCTTCGTCACCGTGAAGACGGCGCCGATGGGCCGACACCCCTGGGAGACGATGGGCCGGATCCGGACGCCGGCCAGGCGGGCGCCCACGGCGCCCTCGAGGACGACCCGGTCGTCGACGAACAGGCACGTCTGCCCCGGAGCGACAGCCCCACTCGCCATCCCGCCCATCACCACGGTGCCAGGATGGTTCCGGTTGAGGTGGTGGAGCAGTAGCTCTGCGGGGAACGTGAAGGGGTCGGCGATCAACACGTAGGGGCCGGGGCCGCCCCGACCGAACAGATAGCCGGCGAAGGCCCCGCCTGAGGGCGTGGAGACGTACTCCATGTGGAAGGTCTCCACCGGCTGCGGCAGCGCCGCGAGCCACACCGAGACGGCGGGCCCGTCCTCGACCTCGCGCCCCCCGCCCACCACGGCCTCGGCCACGCAACCGATCACCCGATCGACCGGGGCCTCGTCGCGCACGACCTTCAGGACCCCGTCCGCCGCCGGTGCATGCTGGCGGGACACGACAAGGACGGCCACGGACGGCTCTTCGCCGCCAAGGGAGGACCGGGCCACCCCTGTCGCCTCGGCCGCCGCGTGCTCCGGCTGGGGGTTCGTCGAGAGCCCGGTGCCGATCCTCATGTGCCAGACCTCCTGGAGCCTACCGCCACGGCGTTTCGGCTGGTAGCGTGACCGCGATGCCGAGGGTCGCCCATCTCAATGTAACCCCGGTGAAGTCCACGGCGCTGCACCACCCCAACCAGATCCGGCTGGAACGCTACGGGGCCGTCGGGAACCGGGAGTTCTTCTTCGCGGACGGTGATGGGCGGCGGTTGTCCGGCTCCAAGAAGGCGCTGCTCATCCCCATCCGTGCCGACTACGACGCATCGAACGAACGCCTCACGCTGAGGCTCCCCGACGGCATCGTCGTCCGGGGCTCGGCCGCGGCGAACGGCGAGGCGCTCACGGTGGACTTCTACGGCCGCGCCGTGTCCGCGCACGTGGTGGATGGGGAGTGGGAGGAAACACTCACGCGGTACGTAGGGCACCCGGTCCGGCTGGCCCGGGTGGACCGGCCCGGGGACGGCATCGACGCCCGTCCGGTGACGCTGGTGTCGCTGGCGTCGGTCGAGGAGCTCAGCCGGCAAGGCGGACGGGACCGGCCGGTCGACGCCCGGCGGTTCCGGATGCTCATCGAGGTCGACGGCTGCGCGCCGCACGACGAGGACACCTGGGCGGGGCGGCGCGTTCGAGTCGGCGAAGCGGTGGTCCTGGTCGGAGACCCCGTCCCCCGATGCGTGATCACGACGCTCGATCCGAGGACCGGGACGCGGGACTTCCCCACGCTGAAGGTGATCCGGAGGTACCGGGGCGTCTCGGCGGATGGCCAGCTGCTCTTCGGCGTCTACGGCGACGTCGTCGAGCCGGGCGCAGTGAGCGTGGGCGACGAGGTCGAGCTGCTCGACTGAAAGGCGTCGTTGTCGGCGTTCACGCATGTCACACTGCCGCGATCTCCTCGCCGGCCGCCCCACCCTCCTCGTCGTTCGATGGCTTTCGGCCGTCGAACCCGAAGATCCGAGGTCCAGCACGGGCCGGTCCCTAGATGGGCGGGAGGAGCGCCACCACGGGGGTTAGGGTCTCCCCGGAGGAGATCACCGTGTAAACGAGGACGGCTCCCGCCGCGGTGACCTCGCGGGGGTGGATGACGTGGTAGGTGCCGCCGAACGGGCTCGGGTCTCGAGGACGTGGAAGGCGACCGAGCGAGGTGGCCGTACCGTCGGCTCCGATCCGGTACAGCTCTCGGTCGTGGGCGGCTGTGAACTTGTCCTCCAGCACGACCAGGCCGCCGTCGGAGACGGGCGTGGCCGGCAGGTCCGACACCGGCAGCCGCTTGGCCTCGGCCAGGCCGCCGGCGAACGTCGTGACGAAGTTGGCGTCCAGCGCGGTGCCGTCGGGCAGCCTCACTAAAGCTGGGAACAGGATCAGGCCGCCGCCGTTCATCGACACCGGTTCGGAGAGCGCGAGGACCGTTCCGACCCCCGGAGCTGTGTCCCCCTTGGCCACGATCTTCCGCCCGGGGGCGAAGATGCCCTCCTCGCCGGCGTCGGTGATGGCAAAGAAGACGACCTCCCCAGCGTCACCGAGGTGGCCGCCCTGGATCGCGCCGTACGTGCCGCCGATCGGGGTGGGCGAGCCCGTCAGCGCGACCTCGGCGATCCCGCCCCCCGAGGCCAGGAACAGGCCGCCCCGGCCGTCCTCCAGGCAGGAGTGGAACAGCACCGCCCCGGCGGCGTTCATGTGCGGGTCCTTGAACCCGCAGAAGGCCGAGAACCGGCTCCCGGCGGGGGAGGGATCGCCCTCCATGACCAAGGGCTTCGGGCCGGCGTCCCCCACCAAGAACAGGCCTTCGCCGGCCCCGGTGCATTCCGTCCCAAAGATCCGCGACCACACGGCTTCCGCCCACACCACGACCTCGGTGCCGTTGGAGGCTGTCGAGGCCAACTCGAGCAGGCCGAGCGAGCAGTCCGGCCCGGGCGTGTCCGGATCGTCCAGGGCGGGGATGGGGTCACCCTGCGCGGCCACCACCTCGATCGATCCCTCCGTGTACCGGAGGAGCGCGAGGTAGTCATCGCTCGGGGAGCCGTGAATGGTTCGCGGCGGGCCGTCCTCAACGCCGGCATAGAACAGCACCTGGTCCCCGGCGGCTACGGGACCCGAGCCGACGAAGCCGTAGGTCCCGCCGAGCGGCGTCGGGTCGCCCACCGCGGCGACTTTGATGGCCGGCGCCGTCTCCGTGGCCCGGGCTGCCCGGACCGGCGCGATCTCCAGGATCGGGCCGGAGACCACGAGGCACCCGGCCACAAGCCATGAGATTCGCCGGCTGTGCCGACGGGTGGCAGGACGTTCCATGGTCATCCTCCCCCTAATGAATCTTGCTCCTCTGAGCCGGAGACGGCCAGAGGCGCCAAACCTTACGTCTCATGCTGGCCGCAGTGGGATCCGGTGCCCTCGTCCGGGGGGCGGCGGCCAAGCTCTGAGCGGCCGAGCCAGTGACGGCAGTCCTCGCGAAGGTCCTTGCCCCTGGCTTATGAAGACGACTCGTTGGATTCGTCGAAGGATGGATATGTGCGGAGTATCCGTCGGCCGCGGCGCAGCAGCCCAGACCGCTCCTTCGCTCTAGATCGCACGACGTACGGCGTGGTTAGTTGGAGGACAACGTGCTCCACGGCCCCTGAGGTCCAGGGTTCACTGTCAGGGAAATCGAAATCGTACAAGTGATGGTGCGCGAGATCTGATTCCCCGATGTGGTGGCCGACGGTGAGGCCGCCGGCGCCGACCTGGACCCAGAGGGCGAACCCGGTCTCCGTTCGGTGCGGGATGGTCACGGTCAGGAGCGGCCCCCCTTCCTCGGCCTCATCTTCCAGTTCGGCGATCGTGGAGGCAGGGTCAACGCCCTGCAGGTTCACTTCCTCCAGCTTCGCAGCCAGCTCATCGAGGAACAGCTGCTGTGTAGCGCTGAGCCGTTCGTAGCCGGTGAAGTCCGCAAAGTAGCGTCCGCCCTCTGCGGCGGGGAGCCATCGGTGGGGGACGTCCTCTGGTTTCATGAGCATCGCCTCCAAACTACCAAGTGCCCGATCCGGCACGCGGCCTGATCAGCGCGCCGCTTTCCTCTTCTGGATCCGCCTCCCGGGCAGGCGGCCGAGGCATGCGGGCCGCAAAGCACGCCTCGGACGCCGTGTGGATCGAGAACGAGGGAGCAAGCGTCCGTACGTCTCGCAGAACAGGTAGACCATCATCTCCATCCCTCCTCCGCCTGAAAGATGGAGGAGTGGGACTACGGCTAGCCACCCACCTTGAGACGGAGGTGCTCTTCCGCGATCGTCAGCTTCCCGTCTTCGAAGCCCTCGGCGGCCTGGGCCCGGGACAGCTCGCGTCGTTGGTGGGCCAGAAGTGCGAGAGCACCAGGTGCGGCACGTCCGCTCGCAAAGCGTGCTCGGCGGCCTGTCTGGCCGTGAGGTGTATCGGCGGCTTGCCCTCCTCCTGGCCGTCCACCCAGCTCGCCTCGGCCAACAGCAGGTCGGCGCCGCGGGCTAGGGCCTCCACCTCTTCGCTCGGTCCGGTGTCGCCCGTGTAGCCGAGGGTCGCTGCGCCCGCGGTGATCCTCATCCCCATGTTCGGCACAAGGTGCGGAGCAGCCTGGTCTGGAACCGGAACGGGCCGGTCTCGAAGGTGGGGCCGGGCTCGACTTCGCGTAAGGCGAAGCTCGCGCGCAGCTCGCGCAACGCCGTCCTCGTCCTCGAGCCGGGCGATGCGATCAAGCACGCCGGGCGGCAAGACCTGCTCCAAGTCGGGCAACGGCTTCCCGTAGAAGAGACCGGCGACGAACAGCGGGTACAGGTCGATACAGTGGTCCAGGTGGCCGTGGGAGACGACGATGGCGACGATCCGCTCGTGGGGCAGGTACCGCTGCACGTTCGCCAGCACACCGGTGCCGAAGTCGATCACCAGGTTGAAGCCGTCGTTTCGAAGGAGATAGCGCTGGCCGCGCCGCCGGTGCCGGGCCACGCGGCGAACGAACCCAGGATCGCCAGCTCCACGCCTTACCTCGGGCTTCGCTCGGACTCGCTCGACACGCATTACCATGCCCCGTCGCGGCGCGAGGGAGGAACATGAGACCGGAAGGTATGGCCGGGCCGGCGTTCCTGTTCGATCTCGACGGCACGCTCGTGGATAGCGTTTACCAGCACGTGCTGGCGTGGCAGGACGCGCTGCGGGAGACGGGCATCGAGCTCTCCGTGTGGCGTATCCACCGCAAGATCGGGATGAGCGGAGGCCTGTTCGCCGACGCGCTCCTTCGCGAGACCGGCCGGGAGGTCACGCCGGAAGACGCGAAGCAGCTCCGGCGGCTGCACGCCGAGGCCTACGGGCGACGCGTGGACCATGTACACCCCCTCCCGGGAGCGCGCGAGCTCCTCCGATTCCTGACCGATCGGGGGATCCCGTGGGCCATCGCCACGAGCGGCTACCTGGAGTCGGCCCGCCCGGTGCTCGAGCCGTTGGACGTGCCTGAGGGCGTGCCCATCGTGACCCGGGACCACGTGGCCCGGGCCAAGCCGGACCCGGACCTGTTCCTGGCAGCCGCCGAGCAGCTGGGGCTCGAGATCGCCGATTCCATCGTGGTGGGCGACAGCGTGTGGGACCTCCTCGCAGCCAGGCGGGCTCGCGCCCTCGGGGTGGGAGTGCTGTCGGGCGGCTACGGCATGGACGAGCTGGAGCGAGCCGGCGCGTACCGCGTGTACGAGGATCCCGCCGATCTCCTCCGCCACCTGGACGAGGTTGGTGTCCGGCTCGATCCCCGATAGCCCTCTCGCCCGTCGGGCCGACCCCGGTGTCCCCCAGGGCACCGGGTGACCGCGGGCACCGACTATTACGACCATCGGCCGATTCCCATGGGGCGCTGTGGCGCATACTCTTGGGCGCCTTAGGCTCACGAGAGGGTTCGCGCCAGATGGATGGATTCCGTCCGCGCTCCGCCGTTCCGATCATCGCCGCCGGATCGACGGTGGGGCCCCTCGCCCCGCCCGCCGGCGGCCGCGCTGACCGTCGCCCGGCGCATCGCGCCGTGATTCGGCGTTGGCTGCAGGGCTTGGTGGCAGTCCTCGTCCTCGTGGGACTGCAGGCCCCGGTGGCTTCCGCTGGACCGTCGAGGCCGTTCCGGTTCCTCTTTGCGCGGGACGCCGATGCCTCCGAACGGGGGCATCCGGTTCCGACGCAAGGTCGGTCCGCTCTGCCCATCCATCCCGATGCCTACACCCGGGCGAAGGCGTCGGCGAACGCCCGAGCCAACGGACAGCCATTCCAGGACTCCGTCGCAACGGAGTCCACCGGGGGCACCTCGGTCTCGGCAACGGCCGGGGACGCAACGGTTGGCCCGAGCTGGGACGGGCAGTTCCAGACCGACCTGACGCCTCCGGATCCTACGGGGGCCGTCGGACCTAACAGCTACATCCAGCTGACGAACCTGCGGTTCGGGATCTACGACCGAAGCGGGGGACTCGTCTCTCAGGGAACGATGGAGGAGCTGTCGGGTCTCTTCGGCCACAGCCTGAGCGACCCCCAGGTCCTCTGGGACCCGGATACCGGACTCTTCTACTACCTGATCCTGGACATCTCGAACAACACCTTCGGGATCGGCTGGAGCCGAAACGCGAACCCCCAGAGCGCCGCCGACTTCTGCAAGTACTTCGCCGATTACGGCTACGGCTTCGATATCCCGGACTACCCGAAGCTCGGTACCACCGACGACTTCCTGCTCGTCGGATCGAACGTCTTCGGCTTCTTCGGGTTCCTGGGATACCTGGGGTCTGACGTCGCGTGGCTCGACAAGCCTCCGGCCGGGCCGCTCTTGTCGTGCCCGGACCCCTCTGGGTTCAACCTCGGGAAGTTCACGGCGATCAAGAACCCCGACAACAGCTTCGCGACCACTCCCGTTCCGGCTGTCCAGACGGACACCAGCGGGAGCGGGTGGGTCGTGGCCGTCCCCGACCCCACCGTGGGAGGGGCCAACTCCCTGACCGTGTTCCGGGTGACCAAGGCGGGTGCCAACGCCAGCCTTTCCCCGGGGCAGTCAATCCCGGTCCCGCACTTCAGCGTGCCCGCAAACGCTCCCCAGCAGGGCACCTCGGCCCTTCTCGACACCCTCGACGCCCGGCTCACCCATGCGGTCAGCGGCGTCGACCCGGCGTACGGGGCGAACGCCGTGTGGACCTCGCATGCCGTGTTCGGGGGTGCCGGAGCAGAGGTCCGGTGGTACGAGATCGATCCGATGGCGGGCTCGATCCTGCAGTCGGGCGTCGCCAGCGATCCCTCCCTGTACGTGTGGAACGGCGCGGTCTCCCCAGACCGGGCCGTCGGCCCCGCCGGCTCGGCCTTCGGCTCAAACATGGTCTTGGGGTTCAACACGTCGTCCTCGGGCACCCACTCCGCCGTTCAGTTCGTGTACAAGATGGGCTCCGAGCCACAGTCGGGCTTCGTGACGGTGAAGCAATCGCCCGGGCCGAACGATGACTTCTCGTGCAGCCCCTGCCGGTGGGGGGACTATTCCGCGGCCCGTCCGGATCCGCTCGACGTGTCGGGGACGGCCGGGACGGTGTGGCTGTCGAACGAGTGGAACGTGGCCAGCGTCGATCCCGACGGGGTCGACTGGCGCACCCGGAACTGGGCGGTCGCGCTCGAAGCAGCGCTCAACAACCCTCCCACCGCCGAGGCCAACGGGCCGTACGGCGGGGCTGAGGACGCTGCGGTGACGTTCAGCAGCGCGGGCTCCTCGGACCCGGACGGAGACCCTCTCATCTATACCTGGGACTTCGGTGACGGCACCCCTCCGGTCTCCACGACCGGCACCACCGTCTCCCATACGTATCTCTGGGGCGGCACGTTCACCGCCACCCTCACGGTGAGCGACGGGAGGGGCGGAACCGCCTCGGATACGGCGACCGCCACGGTGAGCGAGGTCAACGACGTCCCGGTCTCCGACCCCAACGGGCCCTACCAGGGAGTGGCTGGCACGGCGATCATGTTCAACGGCTCGGGATCGTCCGATTTCGACAACCAAGACGGGACCGTCGCGAACGACCAGGCCCTCACCTACAAGTGGGATTTCGGCGACGAGTCCACGGCCGACACGACCACCCCGACGCTTGCCCACACGTACGCGGCGGCTGGCACGTACACGGTGACCCTCGTGGTGAACGATGGACTGGCCGATTCGGGCCCCCGGCAGACAACCACACAGGTGAGCGGGCAGAGTGACCCGAACGGGATGTACGTGTGGAACATCGCGTTCGACTCCCGCCTTCGCGGCCGGGGCGGGCAGGTTCACGACGAGCGGATCATGGTCACCGTCCGTCGGGACTCCGATGGGGATGGCGTGGCCGAGTCCACGGATGCCGTGGTGCCGGGCGCCTCGGTGACGATCGTGCTGACGGGCCCGTCCGGTGGAACGTTCTCGGGGACCACCGACAGCAGCGGCAACTTCCGGACGGGGTGGATCTCGAATCTGCCCGACGGTGCCTACGTGGCCGAGGTGATAGGGCTGACGCACGCCACCTACGTGTGGCAGGGATCCCTCGATCCAACTGCGAGCGACGCGGACGGGGACGGGGACGGGCTGCCAGATCAGGCCCACGCCATCCCGCACTGATCCACGGCCACCCATGGGTGGCCCGCTTGGGAGACGCCCCCCGGGCGGGGCATCTCGACGACGCCTCCGCCGCCTCCCGCGCTTCCGCTTCTCGTGGTTGAGGAGGCTGGCTCGCTTCCCGCCTTCTGCGTCCGTACCTGCCACGTCGGCGACCTCGATGGCGGGGGGTCCGGTCCAGAGGTCGAAGGACGAGCTCCGGGCGGGCCGGGAGGTAACGGCAACCCCCGCGTAAGCTCCTCGCCCCCTCCCCGTCTTTGGCTGCTGAAGGCCCGCCACAGCGGCCGGACCGGCATGGTCCCCCCCTGTTCAGCGAGCCGAACAGTTGTCATCATCGGCGGAAGGGAGGGTGCGCCGTGGCGGGGCGGGACTACCGGGCGCAGTCGGACGAGGCCCTGGCGGCCCTGGCGGGCAGCGGGGACCAGGAAGCCTTCGGCGCCCTCTACGAGCGGCACTTCGACGCGCTCTACGACTTCGCGTACCGGATCGTGCGCACGACGGACGGCGCAGCCGACGTCGTGCAGCACACGTTCGCCCGCGGCTGGGAGCGGTTCCGGGAGGGAGCGGTCCCGGACAACGTGAAGGCGTGGATGTACGTGGTCGCCCGCAACGCCGCCATCGACGAGGTTCGGCGGGGCAGGCGGGCGGTCCCGGTGCCCGAGGCCGCGGGCGAAGGGGAGCCCCCATCACCCCTGGAGCGTCTGGAGGCCGGGCCCGGCCCGGACGTCGATCCGGAGGCCGCCGCGCGCGCTCAAGAGCTCGTCCAGCTCGTCTGGGAGGCGGCCGACGGACTGGGGGACGAGCAGCGATCGCTCCTTTACCTCCACGTTCGACAGGAGCTCAGTGCCGACGAGCTGGCCGACCACCTCGGCGTGAACAAGGGTGCGCTCTACACGCGGCTGTCCCGGTTGCGCGACTCCTTCGAAGAGGCGCTCGTCGCCCTCATCTTGCTGCGCCACGGCCGGCGGGACTGCCCCGAGCTCGACGCGATGTTGACCGATATGCGCGCCGCGGGCCCGAGCCCCGAGGTCCGCACGGCGATCCAGGCCCACCTCGAAGACTGCCCGCGGTGCCGGGAGCGCAAGCGCGGACTCGTGGCGGCCAGCGAGATCCTCTCGACGGTCCCGCCCATCGCGGCCCCGGCAGCCCTGAGGGACCGCGTATGGAGGAACGTCACCACCACCGCGGAGGTGCCGAAGCGGCCACGCCGCAGCCGCACCGCGAGGATGGCGCTCGCCGCCGCCGCCCTCGCCGCAGTGGCCGGCGGCAGCGCCGGTGGCTTCCTCCTCCTGTCCGCAGGCGGACCCGACGTGCGCGACCCGGAACTCCGCAGCCCCAACTCCGTGGGGGCCCCCTCGGACGACAACACGATCGTCGTCCAGCTCGTGGATCCGGACCCTCGAGCCGGCGCGTATTCGACGCTGTGGACCACGGATCCTGGCCTCATCCCCGACACCGACCCCGAGCCGGTGGAGGGGAACCGGATCACCAGCCCCGAGCTCGCAGACGGCTCCTGGCACTTCGTCATCCGAACCCGCGAGAGAGGCGCCGACGGGGAATGGACGAGCACCGCGAGCATCGGCCCCTTCGTGGTCGAGGGGGCCGAGCCCCCTGTAGAGGACGAGCTCCGGTGCGGTTCGGTGCAGACCGTCGCCTCCTGGGACGACCTCCTCCAGGTCGAGGCTCGACTGATCGAGGGGCGCGAGATGGAGATCACGATCGAGCCCCTCGGGGCGATCGGCCAAGCCCAGTGGGACAGGTTCGTGGCCGGCAGCGAGGTGGGCGTCAGCTTCCGCGCTCGGGAGGTCGCCTCCGGAACGGCCCGCCCCGGTAAGCCGCTCGTCCTGGACGCCACGCTCCCCGTGGGCCGAGGGCTGCTGGAAGTCCAGCACATCGGAGAGCTCTTCCCGGGGGGCGCCTTCACTTTCGCGACCCTCGATTGCCGGCTGGAGGAGTCGGTCCTCCCGCTCGAGGACGGCCCCGTCGGAGGATTCGAGCGCTCGGAGGCGTAGCCGTTCCCATGCTCCGTCGCACTCCCCGTAAGATTTCCAGCCTTCCGTCGTCGCATAGGTGAGGTCGAGAGCCGGCCTCTCCTCCAGGAGG
>Ga0214472_10001729_pt1 | contig 23935 bp, 26 predicted proteins | sample RVTome_6_FD_207662 | JGI IMG/M metagenome (GOLD analysis project Ga0214472, IMG submission 207662) | Soil microbial communities from uranium-contaminated site in the Upper Colorado River Basin, Wyoming, United States - RVT140D175 | ecosystem: Environmental > Terrestrial > Soil > Contaminated >...
CAAAGCATTCGTGTCCAAATGATGCTTCTTCACCATTAAATGTTGGACGAACATGAACAATATCTTCTGTTTGCCATATTTCAACTTTATCATTTCTAGGAAAAGAATATATTTCACCGTCATCAGTTGAAACAAATTCTAATGACAATAGTTTCTTCTCTAAATCAGAAAGAAGTTGTGGCTCTTCAGGCTTAAGCGTAACTGTTATTTTTTGATGCCAGCGATCTTCAGTCATAAGCATAAAATACTATGTTTGATAATGTCTGCTTTGGGTCGATCTTATCATCATTCTTATTCCGGCCAGAAGCGGACATTATGTATCCATAGGAATTTCATCCCAATTTTCCTCTACTCCGTAAACCCAATCTATTGCTTTGCGTCTTTCTGAAACTATACCTTCGCTGAAATTACATTCTTTTCCAATTAACCTGCAATTTCTAGCATACCAGTGCATACGATATAAAAGATCAGCCTGTTCTTGAATTTCAATTATAGGTCTAACTTTTGCCTCATTAATAAATTGGTTTGGATCAATATTAAGGGGTATTTTTTCAACAAGATTATCGTCGCAATGTTTAAAATTATCCAATCCGACAATTCCAAGACACCAAGCTAATGACTGTACAGCTTCAGTTAACCATGTCATATTTATTACATCTTGTTCAGATATATTTTCTTCTTCAAGTAACCGTTTTTCATAGTCACTAACAAAATCCATGAGTTTATATCCTTCTAAATATATTTTTAGAAGTGTTCTCTCTGCGCCAAATCCTAAACCTAAAACATAACTTATAGCACAAAGACGACTCGCTACTTCCTTAGCGGTTCTAGGATTTACTTCATCGATACTCTCAATTAAAGGCAAATGATTAGGTATTTCTATGTTGAACGATGAAAGTAATTCTGTGTTTTTGTTTTTTATGCTTTCTAAATTCATAGTATTTAATGAGAGAAAAAAATGACTATTTTAATGTCCGCTTTGGGTCGTTAGTTGCATATTTTATATTAAATTGACTCATTGTTCTTCTTTCGGCCAGAAGCGGACATTAATCTATTTCTTTTTTTTCAATTACCGGCCATAAAGAATTCAATGCCATATAAAAGAAATAACTGCCTACTAAAAATGAAATAGCACCAAAAACATTATTTACAATAACAGGATTATTCTCGAATAAATTTACAATTAATTTACACTCCCACCTAATACATGCTGGTTGTGTGTTTGAATTAAATGCTTCCCAGCTTAGAAAGAACATGTAAGAACCGATAGGAATGGTAAACCAAGGAGACCTTCCCATAAATTCTACAAGAACGTCATATATTTTAAAAAATCCGTTTATCATGCTTCAAAACTATATAAATTAAGATGTATTAGAATGTCCGATTTGGGTAGTTAGCGGGCATTATATTTAACTCGCACTAAATATCTATGAACGCTTATCCATTGCTACATAGGGTCGTTCTATTGCGCCGGTATAAATCTGTCTTGGTCGACCAATCTTGGTGGTTGGGTCTTCCATCATTTCTTTCCACTGTGCTATCCAGCCCGGTAAACGACCAATGGCAAACATGACGGTAAACATATTTACCGGTATTCCCATTTCCTTGTAGAGAATGCCACTATAGAAATCTACATTAGGATAAAGATTGCGTTCAATAAAATAGGAATCGGTTAGTGCCGCTTCTTCCAGCTCCTTGGCAATCTCCAGCAATGGATCTTTGATGCCTTTTTTACTGAGTATTAAATCTGTCATCTCTTTCAAAATTTTCGCTCTCGGGTCATAACTTTTATAAACACGGTGCCCGAAACCCATCAACTTTATTCTGGAGTTTTTATCTTTAACTTTATTTACAAAATCGGAACATTTCATTCCTGAGCTTTGAATTTCTTCCAGCATTTCAATGACGGCCTGATTCGCACCACCATGTAGTGGCCCCCATAGTGCGAGTATGCCGCTACTCATAGCAGCATATAAATTTGTCTGACTGGAACCAACCAAACGTACTGTTGAAGTCGAACAGTTTTGTTCATGATCAGCATGCAGGATAAGCAGTATATTAAGTGCACGGACAATGTCCGGATCAATTTCGTAGTTTCTGGACGGCATAGAAAACATCATCTGCAGGAAATTTTCGCAATAGCTTAAGTGATCTTGTGGATACATGATCGGTTGACCGATACTCTTCTTATAGCTGAACGCAGCAATAGTGCGAAGTTTCGCTAATAGGCGGGTTGCCTGAATTTCCATATTTTCATAAACATTTAATGACTCTGGATAATAGGCAGAGAGTGAACACACCATGGAAGACAGTATTGCCATGGGATGTGCAGATTGCGGATAACCATCAAAAAAATGCTTCATGTCTTCATGGATCATGCTGTGCCTGGTTAACAAGCCTGAAAAATGCTTAAGCTGATCTTTATCAGGAAGCTCACCATAAATAAGCAAGTAGCTGGTTTCGACAAAGGTGGAGTTTTTTGCCAGTTGTTCAATCGGGATACCTCTGTAGCGCAGGACACCTTTTTCACCATCCAGATAAGTTATGGCGCTGGTAGTTGAACCTGTATTCACATAAGCGGGGTCTAGCGTAATGTAGCCCGTCTTTGCACGTAGACTGGAAATATCGATTCCTTTTTCACCTTCACTACCTATAACAACAGGAAATTCATAATCCTTGCCATCAAGGGTCAATTTTGCATTTTTGCTCATCAAAGTATTCTCTCAAGGATATTTATCGTTGCTAGTCCCTGCTCGGTTAATATAGCAGGATGTATGCACTTTCGGATATCACAATCTAAACAGTATTGCAGAATTTGATCAAGATAATCCGATAAGTAACTGTTATGAGGTCTCTCTGGACAGGAAATAAAAACGTTAATAGCCTGAGCTCCTGCCTATCGCTCCAGTAAAGAATGACTTTATATTTTCTCTCATCCTGTCACATTCAATTTCGTCAAGGTAAAAACCACCTTTGCTATATTCATACATTAAGTCTTTTTCTTCTTTATCTAAATGCGCATTGTTTACATCGAGTAAAAGATGTCCGAATTCATGAGCAAGTCGAAATTCTGATTTTTTAGAATGGTACGTAAGTATGATTGCATCACCCTTTCCTGCCGTTGTTCTGGGAAAATTTTTTGATGAAATCGCTGCGCCATCTCGTTTAGTCCATTTTCCATTTTTTTGGACTTCTGCAACATTACTGGATGGCGTTTTGCCTGAAGGAATAACATACACATCTAAACATTGATTTGTCGGTGTTCGATAAAGCTTAAGTAAATTTTTTAATTCTATTGATGTATTTTGAGCTTCAATATCATTCCAGAATGTTAGCTCGCCTTCGCTCCATGTTAATGCGCTTGATCTATCTATTTCTTCATAATTACTGATTCTTTTTTCAGTCTGGCTTAAAATTTCAACACTACTTTTTTTACCATAAGCATCCAGTTTAGCTTTTATTTGTTCTGTTGCGCTGGCTATCGTTAACTCTATATCTTCAATATTCTTAAGAGCTTCATCTTTCATATTTTCACGATGAGTTTTAAATCTCTTTAATACTTTTTCAGCTTTAATAATTGCGCTGCCCGGACGCAGATCCATAAAAGAATTATATTTAATATTCGGTTTTGTATTGAGTTTTTGTATTATCAACCGGAGTTCGTCTGAGGCTTCTTTCAGTTTTCTATATAAATAAGATTCAGAACTCTCTCCTGTCTCCTGATCAACAGGCTGACTCAACTTAAGCGCCTCATCCCAGGTGATATGTTTTATTATTCCTTTTGAAAAATTAATTTCAGGGCAATGCCGTTGCCGGTTTTTTTTAAAAACAAGCTGTGCTTGTGTCATTTGATTTAGAACCAGTTTTTTTTGTATCTTAAAATCACCTGGCTCTACGTTATCTGTTGTTTTTTTAGTGACAATATAAAAGTTTAAACAAATTTCTTTTTCAATAGATGCCGGGAAACTCATCATTGAAAACAGCATCAAACAAAACAGGCAAAAAACCCTGCTCAAATTAAAAAAAGTGGTCATAGATTTCATTATTTTTTTTACACTAGTTATTGGTAACTCGTTTATTAATTATAACTAATGGGCTTGCGCCCTACTATTCAGTAATCGTATCAACCTTAAGTATATACCGTGCTTTTATGCTACAGTTTTGGAGTAATTTATACGGGCGAAAATAGCCAATTAACACGTTGATTGTATTGGTTTTTCAAACATATTATTTGTTTATCATTTTTCTAATAATTTATCTCAAGTTCCTTTCAGTACCGACGATATAGAGGTTAATAATTACAGGAACTTTATTGTCCGTCGGAGGTTGATTATGACAACAGCATTGGTCGTGAATGACATTGCTCATTCAAATAAAAATCTTATGGACAGTCTGCATAATCAATATGCAAGCTGGAAGATGGTTGGAGTTGATAAATATGAGGATGCGCTTGAGAAAATTCAGACATTATCGTTTGATGTCATGACTCTGGACTCACACATTCCTTGTAAAGATTGTCAAAGACTGGTTGATATCCTGCACGATAAGCAACCCAATGCGAAAGTTTATATTGCGATGGATGACAGTCAATTGAAAACGGATTATTCCCGCGTTATGGATCGAGGCTTAATATTGATTCCGACTTGTTAAAATAAACCAATAACCTGATATTCTCTCTTCATCCTGCCTTGAATCAGTTCTATACCCAAGATGCCTGAAGATGCGGGATTTAGAGTGCGTTTGTTTTTATTCAGAGCGAGGCGCAACGACGCGCATGGCCGCCCCCTGTAAGGAGGACGTCTGCATGGAAGCAGGTGGTAGAGTCGAGTCGGGAACGGAGACCGAGCACCAACAGTAGGCGCTTTAGGCGACGAAGCTCTGGATGAAAACAGATGTGCTCGGCTTTGGCTTCCTGCGTCGCTCTACCTCCGCCATCCTTGGCGTCGTATAAACCTGTATCTTCAGGTATCTTGGGTATAAGCCGCTGATTCAGGACTTCTGTTCTATAAATCAATTTATTCATTATGCGCATAGCGTTATGATGTATTTCATAAATGATTCAAATTTAACTGCAAGAACAGGAACGCATTATGAAATACGACAATATTCTGCAAACTATTGGAAACACACCTCATATTCGACTCAATAAACTTTTCCGTGACGATATCGAAGTCTGGATGAAAACGGAAAGTTTTAACCCCTGTAGCAGCATTAAAGATCGCATTGCCAGAGCAATGATTGAGGATGCCGAAGCGAAAGGTTTAATTAACAAGGATACTGTGATTATCGAACCCACTTCCGGCAATACCGGTATAGGTCTGGCTCTGGTCGCTGCGGTCAAAGGTTATCGCTTAATCCTGACTATGCCGGAATCAATGTCGATTGAACGACGTAAATACATGAAAGCCTTAGGTGCTGAACTGGTATTAACGCCAAAAGAACTCGGTATGGGCGGAACGATTGCCAAAGCAAATGAATTACTGGCAGAAACTCCCAATGCCTGGATGCCACAACAATTTCAAAACCCGGCTAATGTGCAGGCACATAAAGACACTACTGCCCAGGAAATTCTGGCTGATTTTCCAGAAGGTCTGGATTATTTGATTACCGGCGTCGGTACTGGTGGGCATATCACCGGTTGTGCAGAAGTATTAAAAGATAATTTTGATCATCTTGAGGTTTTTGCAGTAGAGCCGGAAAAATCACCGGTCATTAGTGGTGGCGAAAAAGGATTACATCGTCTTCAGGGTATCGGTGCCGGTTTTATCCCGGAGGTGCTTAATATGGATATTCTTGATGGCACGATTCTGGTTTCTGAAGAAGACTCCTTTGAAATGGCACGTCGCTGTGCAAAAGAAGAAGGAATCTTTGTCGGAATTTCTTCAGGAGCTACATTGGCGGCAGTAAAACATAAAGAAGACGATATGACATCCGGAAGTAAAGTGCTGATATTCAGTTATGATTCCGGTGAACGCTATTTATCAATAGAAGATTTATTCTAACTATCCCTTTAGATATGTTATTTTAGGCTCATTTAATTCAACGCTTCGGAGATGGAAGACAATTGAAACATAACAAGCGTTTTATATTTTCTGAACCGGTTTTAGTGCTTCTATTATTGTTCGTCAGTAATAGCTTCGCTGTTACCTTTCCTGACAAACCACCTGAAACTGATTATTTTGTCGATAACGCCAATATTATTCAGGAAAAAGAACGCGCAGAAATTAACGCTATTGCATCTAAAATATTGTCCGAAGAAAAGATTCCAATCTTTGTTGTTACCATTCCTTCACTTTCGCATTACGAAGCCAGCAGCCATTCGATAGAAAGTTATGCCACCGCACTGTTTGATGAATGGGGGATTGGTTTTCAGGATCGCAATTACGGTATCTTGTTATTGGTATCCAAGGGTGATCGTAAAGCGCGAATTGAACTTGGCGCAGGCTGGGGACATGAACATGATCGCGCTGCAAAAGACATCATGGACAATCTCATTATCAAACAATTTAAAAATGGTGATTTTTCCCCAGGTATTCTGGATGGTGTTCGCGGTCTGGATGCTATGGCACGCGGACTGGCCTTACCCAAACCCACTGCGCCGTGGTGGTTTTTACCTGCCATCATTATTGGTGCAATTTTTCTGGTAATGTTGATTATTAATCTGTTTAAAACCGGTCGCAGTGGTTGGGCCTGGGCATTGATTGTTGCTATTGGCATCATGTTATTTTTTATATTACGTAATGCAGGTTCAGGTGGTTCCGGTGGCGGATTCGGCGGCGGTTCTTCCGGCGGTGGAGGCGCTTCAGGATCATGGTAGGTTTACTTAAAGCAAGTTCACTTTTTAACGAAGAAGAACGCGATGCAATCAAACACGCAATCGTCGAAGCAGAAAAAAACACATCAGGTGAAATCATCCCGGTCGTTGCCAGCGTTTCCGGTCGTTATGATCGCGCAGAGGACATCTTTGGATTATTCTTTTCAATAATTTGTGTTGCAATTGCTTGGTGTCTATTTCATAACAATGTCCCTGCCGATAGCTGGAGTACTTTTAGTTTTGGATTGCCATCGATCCTGTTAACAATGTTCTTCGGTTTTATCATCGGCGTATTACTGACACACCTCTTCCCTGTTTTACGTTTGCCGTTTATAACAAAAAAAGAAATAGACGAAGAAGTCGATCGTGCCGCCGCAGCAGCCTTTCAACAAAACCGCTTACGTAATACGCAGGACAGTACCGGCATACTGATTTATATCTCGCTTTACGAACATCAGGTCAGAGTACTGGGCGATGACGGCATCAGTGCCAAACTTGTTCATGCCGACTGGAACCATATCTGCGAAGCGATTATTAATGGCTTTAAAGAAAAACAATATATCAGCGGTATCGTTGAAGGAGTCGAGCTGTCTGGTGAATTACTGGCAGAACACTTCCCGATTCAAGCCGGCGATAAAGATGAATTGGAAAATGAGCTGGTTATTATTGATTAATTACAGTCACTTTACCGGACAAAAAACATGATAAAAACATTAATATCAGACCTTTGCCGAACTGCAAAAACTGTCGACACTAGCACAACTATTGAAAATGTTCTTTACGATATCGATTGGAACTCCACTTCCTGCGTTGTCGTTATTGATAATGATAAAAATGTCATTGGTATCATCTCTGAACAGGACATGATTTATGCAGAATCGATCGGAATTAAAAAAAGTGATTTAAAAGCATGGGAAGTCTGTTCAAAAAAGCTTATCAAAATTTCACCCGAAGACACTCTTCGTGGCGCAATAGAACTCATGGTTGAAAACAAGGTTAATCACGTACTGGTTATGACCGGAGATTATCTGGAAGGCGTTATATCAAGCTTTGATGTTTTGAAGGAAATCATCAAAAACGAGTAATGACATTTTCATAAATAATTTTAAGTCACTTAATTTTATAATTTAATTAATCCCGAGATAATTAAACATTCTATTACCCCGGGATATAGGATATATATTAAAAAAACTCTTCACTCGTCCTTGGTGATGTAATCCATGGCTCATCTATAGGTGCCATATTATGTTTTGGCTTTAAACAAAGTCCCATAGCCAGACTATAAGCAAGCACTGCATTGTCTAATTGATTCTTCCATACAAATTGAATTGCCTGAAACGCACGATGTTTCATACTGTCTGCAACATGTGCACCTTCAATTAACTCCAGAACATCCTGAAGCACAGCACCACGACGATAAGTATTCGCAGCCTGATAAGCATCTTTAGCGAATAACTCACACGAATCTACTGTATAGTTTCGGTTTGTGTAATCAATGCCCTGCCCCATAACGGGCTGAACTATGAAAAACATCCATACTATTAAATTGGCAATTCTGTTTTTGTGTTTCATTTTACTATCTCATTTTGTATGAGCCTCCGGTTTGGTTTGTTAACAATTAAATGTATACAGTACATCCATGAAATCGTCGCTCCTGCGCATGACCTCCATGGAAGGAGGAAATGCAATAGGATTGTAAAGAACAATCCTTGCCCATGCGCACGCGACATTGCCTGCATGGATGCAGGTACTTATGATTTGTCTGGAACACAAATCCTGACAGTACATTCTTGAAATCGTCGCTTCGGACTCCTGTCCTCTCGCGACATACACTCCATCCCTGGAGATAAAAAAAAAGGCCGCGGGTTTATCACCTGCGGCCTTTTTATGGATCACTAAAAACTTTTTAATTTATCAGATCATTGAAATCCATTGACGCACAGGTGCACGTAACCGCCACACATATAGGTGCGGTGCCAAATAAAGTCCTGTTTTGTCAGTCTGTTCGTTTTCATGGGGGCGCGATACTCTGCTTCCTTTAAATAAATGTCAAGTTTCTATAACTGGAAAATATGTCCGTAAATACTGTTTTTCAAGCCATAATTTTGCTTTTTAATGTAAAAAAACTTTAAAGTTCAATTTAATCATCATTTTTTATACCGTACCGTTCCCATAATTCTTTCGCCAGAATTTTTGCCTTTTCAAGATCTTCAGGTGTCATATGTGTCGCTATTTCATCACGAACGCGTTCCGCAGGTTTATAACCCGCAACAGCGCTAATACCAACCCAGGCGTAAGCCTGAATATAATCCTGTTCAGTCTGCTCGCCCAAATAATAGATCATCCCTAGTTTATATTGAGCCATAAGATGTTTCTCTTTCGCCGCATTCATGAACCACGCTAATGCTTCAGCATCATCTTCTGGAACACCAATATTTTTTTGATACAAATTATTGAGATTGCTTTGTGAAGCAATGTAGCCTTTATCTGCTGCCTTGCGATACCATTCGATAGCAACAGCAATATCTTTATCTACGCCACGACCATTTTCATACATAACACCCAGATCATGTTGGGCACTAACCCAATCTTTTTCTGCCGCTTTGCGATACCACTTAATCGCCTCTTTGTAGTCCTGCTTAACACCTATGCCGTCGTAAAACATATATCCTATATTCGCTTCTGCCTCAGGATTACCCTGCACTGCCGCTTTGCGTGCCCACTTCATACCTTCCCAGTAATCTCTATTTACACCTATGCCTTGAATATAAAGTTGGGCGAGTCTGATTTGTGATTCAGCAACCCCTTTTTCTGCTGCTTTGCTATACCATTTTGCCGCTTCGGTATAATCTCGCTTAACCCCTAAAGCCCTTTCATTCATTAAACCCAAAATATTTTGCGCGCGAGCATCACCGGACTCGGCTAACACAGAAATTTTCTTAAATGCGGTTTCATAGTCCTGTGCCTGGTAAGCATCAAAGGCAATGTCATACTCTGACTGCCCACAAGCAGTGAGCGCAATAGAAATGAATATTAAAAATAAATACCGCATAAAAAATAGAAACCCTGCTAAATTAATTACATTCTGCATTATAACTTCGGTGACAGCTATTTATTTTTCTGGAAAAACAGCTTGAAACTATTTGATTATCAATAATTTAGAAATTATACGGACTGTAAAATATTTTTTGTGAACAGACATTAATATACTTGTAATTAATTCATGTTATATTCCAATTTTTTGAAAAACTACCGAGTTACAACACGCCTTGACTTCCATATTAGTCCTATCAGATCAGAACGATATATTTTCTGAAATACAAAAATCACTTGGCGAAAATTACAATACACATCTTGCCCGCTCTCACGTTCAACTGAGTGAAATTTTAGTAGATGGTGAAATTGAAATTGTCATTCTTGATACCACGTTTCTGAAAACAGCACCTCAGGAAGAAATTGTTGAAACCTTATCCTTTTTTCCTGAGTTAATACTTATAGCAACTGTAGAATCCGGTGAAACAAAGAGTCTGGTAGACTTATTTCAAAATTTTGAAATATACCGATACCTTCAGAAGCCCTATACAGCGGGTCAACTTAAAAAATGTATTGATGCCGCCGCAAAAAAGCACTCGAAAAAGGAATTGGATTCGAATCTGTCGAACAACGAAGACACCCTGATTGAAAGTTCAAAAAACATATACATTATATGTATTTCTATAATCTTATTACTTGGATTATCTTATTTCCTTTTTTCAAGTGAAAGCAAAGAAAGCCAGGTTGTGTCTACAAATGAAAATACACCACCTATTGAGAAAAAAGAAATATCGATAGAAGAAAATATTTCTACCAACAATACATCCAAATTACTGTCATTAGAGCATGAAGCTATAAGTTTATCGGCTCAAACTGAAGCTCCGGAAAATTCAAGAAAGGATGAAATTGATGTTTATATTTTTAAAGCAAAAAAAGCTGAAAAAAATCAACATTATTTTGAACCGGATAAAGAAAATGCTTTGCACTATTACTTGCGTGCTTTAAATATTGATCCAGATAATGCAACCGTTAAAAATGCTTTAAATAAGTTAACTCAAGTTATTAGCAATAAATTGAATTTAATGTTATCTGAGAACAAGTTTGAAGAAGCTGTAGTTTTTGTCGATTCGATTAAAAAATCACATCCTGAATACAAGCAAATAACGACACTTGAATCATCTCTTCTAAAAAAAGGGAATGAATTACTTTCTAAAGTAAATTCCTTATCTATCAATGAGGAATATGAGCCAGCACTAAAACAACTCGACGTTGCAAAACTGTTGCTATCCGGCATGGAGAAAGATTTAATTTCTGTCAAGAATGATATAGAGATGAAATTTGTTTCTTCATTAATAAAGCAGACAGAAAACGCACTAAAAAACAAAGATTTTAAACAAGCAAAGATACATATTGAAAAAGCTAAAACTTTTGATTTGCAAAAAGAATACATAGCGAGTCTGGAACAAAAACTTGATTCTATTAAAAGGCAGATCGAAAACGACAAACTAAAGCAAGAACGCACTATCCGCGTACAACAATTAAGCAACCTGGCTAATGCTGCTATAGAAGACAACAATCTTATCTATCCTGAAAATTCAAATGCAATGTATTATCTGCAAACAGCATCCAAGATTGAGCCAGACAATAAAAAAATAAAATCTCAAATACAAATACTCGTGAGTTTATTACTTATTCAGATAGAAACAGATATTTCTGAAAATACTTTGGCAAGCGCCAGCTCGAAGATAAAAAAAGTGAAGGAATTAGGAATAAAAAAAGAAGAAGTTTCGTTGCTGGAAACAAAGTTAATGAATGCAATTAACGAACGTTAAAAACTCCATTCCATCATGGTTTGCGCCTCTTCAGAGTCAGGAAATTTGTTTTTAAGTAATAAGGCGTAACTTGATACATTATCCTTATCGCCTAACTCATTAGATACGCGTATGCCTAACCAAAGACTTTTAGGTGTATGACCAGCACTTTTTTTATACCGCTCCAGATATTGATGCGCTAGCTGATATTGTCCCCTGTTATAGGAAAGATCTGCCATTTGAATTAAGGCATGACTGAAGTTTGGATTTTTATTAAGCGCTTGTTTTAAATAACCTTCACTTATTTCAGGTTTACTGTCATATAAACAAATGCCGGCATTGGTAAACGCGATTTCCGGTGTACTGTAAAAAGGATTGTTTGCTGCATTCTGAAACAAGACTTCAGCTTCATCTATACGATCATTACTGCAAAGAAATAAGCCATAATTGTTATAGGTCGAAGAATCAGAAGGATCAAGTTTTAGAGATTTTTTAAAATGTGCTTCTGCTTTTTCCGAATTGCCTAATCGTTGATAGAGCAAACCCAAAACATTATAGGAAGGAGCAAAATCCGGCTTGGCTAAAAGCGAGCGATTCAATTTCTCCAATGCACCTTCGTACTTGCCCTGTTGCATATATTCAATACCCAGATTCATATTAGCAATTGCAACTTTAATTGCCTGTTCTTCACGACTTGAACGCGGATTATTCAAATCTCTTTCAGCCGCATTATAAGCTGCATTGTTAACAGTTGTTCCAACCGCACTAACCAAGGCCAGCGGGCCGCAGGCAGCCTGTGTCAGAGATATTGACAACATAATTATTAATCTGGACAAAGTCATGCTTTATTATAAGGCTATTTGCTATAAAATTAACAAGCATATCTATGTATACCCAAGATACCTGAAGATACAGGTTTATAGCACATCTGTTTTCATCCAGAGCTTCGTTGCTCCTCCTTACAGGGGGCGGCCATGCGCGTCGTCGTGCCTCGCTCTGAATAAAAACAAACGCACTCTAAATCCCGCATCTTCAGGTATCTTGGGTATATATTTCCACGCAGCTAATGCAAAATAGAGACTATTATTGTATAAACAAATTTTCGGGAGGATGCCTTCATGAGTAAACAAATTACAATTGATATCAGCGATGAAATTTATGAATTTTTAAAAATAAAAGCTGATGAAACAGAAACAGTTGAAATGATTGCAGCAAATTATCTGGAAGAAGGTATCAATCTGGAAAAAACATTACGACAATAAATGTTGAAGTTTTTTTTCAAATTAATTTTTGTTTTCATTTTATTATTTGGCTTTAGCAATTACGCTAATTATCTGGCAACAGGAAAGCCACCGGAAATAAATATTAAAAAAACCGTGTTACCGGATATCGATATCTCAAATATTACTGACTCTATTTCCGATAAATTTGAATCAGTAAAAGAAGAAATTGAGCCTGAAGTTAAAGACTCTTATTTATATAAGTGGCGTGATGAAAAAGGCGTTATTCATTACACCAGTGAAAAACCTTCGGAAAATATACAAAATCTCGAATCCATTAAATTGAGTAATGATACTAATGTCGTTCCAGCAGTATCTGAAAATAAATCGCCACCGAAAGAAAATAATAAACATTCATTACCATCGGCAGAATTACCAGTAAATATTTATTCGCCGGAGGGAATCAAGCATTTATTTGACCAGGCAAAAGATATTCAAAACCTAACGAATGAACAATTTAACCGGCAAGAAAACATTATCAATAAAAACTAGATTTTGACTTAACTTCAATCCTCAATGTAACTTTTCATTTACTCTTCTGTAAATTCAGCACTAATGACAGCGGTATAAAGTTAATATTATCAATGACTTAAATTAAACTTTAAATATTATAGGGTTGTTGCCGATAAAACTTAATACGCTGGACTTTGGGTAAAATATGGAACAACTGGCAGAACGACGTAATGGACGACGTTTATCAATCAATGAAGAAGTATTTGATCAAAAAACAGGGAAAAGTATTGGTCATACTGCTGATCTTAATGCCTACGGCATGATGCTCGTTGGTGCAACCCAATTTAATATTGGTGAAGAAGTTCGTATTAGTCTGGAGATACCTAATGGAAATCACAAGAAAACAAGAACATCCTTAACAGCACAATGTCGCTGGTCTGAACCATATCTAGACACTCAATTCTTTAATACCGGATTTCGTTTCGTTTATGCCACTAAATTTGACATAGAGTATATCGAAACATTGTTTTTTGGACTATCTGAACAATACTAGTAATTTTTCCTTCTGCTATTCCCATACAGTCTATTTTTATTAGTTTGATCCAGATCAAAATATTGATCTCTGCAAATCGTATATTTACAACTCACAGAATTTCAGGATTCATCCATTGGAACAAACTATTATATTTAACAAAAAGTTAATTAGCAGATATAACCTGTTTGGTCCGCGATACACGTCCTACCCTACTGCAACCCAATTTAACGAGAAATTTGGCATTAAAGAATATCGTGATGTTGTCACTGACTCTAATGAAGTTCTATTACCAAAACCCCTGTCGTTGTATGTTCATTTGCCATTTTGTAATACCGTTTGTTTTTATTGTGCATGTAATAAAGTAATTACGGCAAACCGAAAACGCGCTGCTCCCTATCTGGAAGATCTATATAAAGAGATTAGTCTCCAGGGACCACTTTTCGATGATGATCGCATAGTAAATCAACTTCATTGGGGAGGAGGAACACCAACTTTTATTTCTCATGAACAAATAACCGGCTTGATGCAGCATATAAAAAATAATTTCACACTGCTTGATGATGATTCTGGCGAATACTCAATAGAAATAGATCCAAGAGAAGTGCAAGCTGAAACAATATCACTATTAAGAAATATTGGTTTTAACAGAATAAGTATTGGCGTACAGGATTTTGATGCTAATGTGCAAAAAGCAGTAAATAGAATTCAGTCTTATGAACAAACTTTTAAAGTTTTCAATGCCGCCAGAAAAAGTAGATTTCATTCTATTAATATTGATTTGATATATGGCCTGCCAAGGCAAACTGTAAGAACATTTTGCAGCACTATTAACAAAATAATAGAAATGAGTCCGGATCGAATTGCAATTTATAACTATGCACATCTTCCCAGATTGTTTAAAACTCAACAGCAAATCAAAGAAGATGAATTACCTGCCCCGGATGAAAAACTGGAAATTTTAGGGGAATCGATACGTTCTCTAACGGATGCCGGCTATGTATATATTGGTATGGATCACTTTGCCAAACCTGATGATGAACTGGCTGTAGCACAGCGTAAAGGTAATTTATATAGAAATTTTCAGGGTTATTCTACAAACGCTGATTGCGATGTTATTGGTTTTGGTATTACCGCAATTAGTAAAATAGGAAATTCGTATTCGCAAAATATTCGTACTCTTGAAGATTACAAAGCATCATTAGAAAAAAATAAAATCCCTGTTTATCGTGGCTACAAGTTAAGTCAGGATGATGAAATTCGTAGAGAAGTTATTACACAATTAATTTGTCATTTTCAGCTTGTTTTTAATGAAATTGAAGATATATGCAGAATAGATTTCAAAGAATATTTTTCAAATGAAATAAAGCTGTTATCTGATATGGAAAAAGATGATTTACTAAAAATTCACGACGATGCAATTGAAGTATTACCAGCGGGTAGATTTCTAATAAGAAACATCTGTTCCGTCTTTGATATTTATTACGACAAAGAAAACAATAAAAATACTTATTCTAAAATGATCTAATTTACACTCACTAAAACAACTATAAAACTATGTTAACGACACCTACTATTAACAATCAACAGATCGAAGAATTCAAAAAAAATGGTTTTCTGATAATCAGAAATGCATTTAATACTGACGACATGTCTAAAATTAAATCATGGGCTAGCGATTTAGAAAACATGCCTGAAGAATCAGGAAAGCAATGGGTTTATCACGAAAAGAGCAAGCTTAATCCTGACATTCAATTAATAAATCGAATAGAAAAGATATCCCCTTTTCATCAAGGCTTTGCAGAATTAAGTCATGTTCTTGCGCAGCCGACAGCGGCATTACTTGATGAAGAAGCTGTACTATTTAAAGAAAAAATTAATTTTAAAATGCCCGGTGGTGATGGATTTAAACCGCATCAGGATTCACAGGCAGGCTGGGAAGATTATGCCAAGTACTTTATCAGTATCATGGTCTGTATTGATGAAGCTACGATCGAAAACGGATGCCTGCAAATGGTCTCTGGTTTCCAGCAAAAAGGCTTATATCGCGAATGGGAACCGCTAACGGATGATGATATGGCCGATATGGAATTCGTGCATTGCCCAACAAAGCCCGGCGATATTGTTTTTTTTGATTGCTATACACCACATGCTTCAGAAGCCAATCTCAGTAATAAGATCAGACGACTTTATTTTGCGACATACAACAAATTGTCTGAAGGCGATCATCTTGAAAAATATTATGCGGACAAATATAAATCATTTCCTCCGGACATAGATCGCATTGCAGGCAAAGAATACATTTTTAGAGTTTAATATCATAAAAAACGGCGACATATAACATGCCGCCGTTTAATTTATAGAACCTGAAAACGTCAGGTTCTAACTGTATGCAAACGAAACAGTGTTAACGTTTTGCTACAGGTGTTCCAGCAGGTTCAATTGACTCAAAACGGCCCAGGTTCATAACCTTGTTCCAGGCAGCAGCGAAGTCATTAACAAACTTCTTGTCTGAAGAAGCATAAACTTCTGCTAACGCACGTAACTCAGAGTTAGAGCCGAAGATCAGGTCTACCGGGCTAGCTGTGTACTTCAATTTGCTGTTTCCACGAGCATAACCTTCATAAACACCTGGAAACTCGGATGACTTTTTCCATTCCGTCGACATGTCGAGCAGATTGGCAAAGAAATCATTGTTCAGAGTTCCCGGCTTGTCGGTTAATACACCGTGCTTCGAGCCATCAGCATTGGCGTTAAGTGACCGCATACCGCCAAGCAGTGCCGTCATTTCCGCTGCCGTCAGGCTTAACAGATCCGCTTTTTCAACCAACATTTCTGCGGGTGAGCCATAGCTCATTTCCGTATAGTAATTACGGAATCCGTCTGCGGGAAGTTCAAGCCATGCAAAAGACTTCACATCCGTCATTTCCTGGGTAGCGTCGGTACGACCCGGCGTAAAAGGAATTTCCAAACTGTAACCCGCATCCTTCGCCGCTTTTTCAACAGCAGCATTACCAGCAATCACAATCGTATCGGCCAGTGAGACCTTCTTACCGTCTTTCAGCGACTTGTTGAAGTCCGCACGCACGTCTTCCAGGGTCTTTAGAACCTTGGCCAGTTCTTTCGGGTTATTAACCGCCCAGTCTTTTTGTGGTGCCAATGCAATGCGGGCACCATTGGTGCCACCACGCATGTCTGAAGCACGATATGAGGCGGCTGATGACCATGCTGTTCTAACCAGTGCAGGAACACTCAAACCGGATTTCAGAATTTTCGCTTCCAGCGCTTCAGCATCATCATGACTGATCTGCTTATAATTTGCGGCTGGTACGGGATCCTGCCAGATTAAGGTTTCTTTTGGCACTTCCACACCGACATAGCGTTCAACCGGACCCATATCACGATGTGTTAGCTTGAACCAGGCCTTGGCAAACGCAGCATCAAACTCTTTCGGTTTTTTAGAAAAACGCTCGGCGATCTTGCGAAAACCGGGATCTTCTTTAAGTGCCAGGTCGGTTGTGAACATGATCGGCGGATTTTTCTTACCCTTTACGTGCGCATCGGGTACTGAGGTGTGCGCTGCTTTTTCAGTCGGCACCCATACGTGACCACCACCCGGAGTCTGTTGTTGTTCCCAATCAAACTGGAACAAGTTAGCGAGGTAAAGAATAGACCAGGCAGTTGGCGTTTGCGTCCATGCACCTTCAAGACCACTGGTGACCGCATCTTCAGCCTTACCTTTACCGCACTTGTTTTTCCAGCCCAGTCCCTGATCTTCGATTGGCGCAGCGGCAGGTTCGGCACTGACACAGTCAGCGGCAGAACGTCCACCATGAGCCTTACCCAGAGTATGACCACCGGCAACAAGTGCAACGATTTCTTCATCGTTCATCGCCATACGGCCAAATGATAAACGCATATGTGCCGCAGCCGCCAATGGATCCATGCTACCACCAGGACCTTCCGGGTTAACATAAATCAAACCCATCTGTACGGCGGCCAGTGGTGATTCCAGTTTGTCACCCTTGAAACGCTTATCAGCCGCAAGCCATTTTGTTTCTTTGCCCCAGTACACTTGATCTGCTTCCCAGTCGTCAACACGACCACCGGCAAAGCCAAAGGTTTCAAAACCCATGGATTCCAGCGCGACGTTACCCGCGAGGATAATCATGTCACCCCAGGAAACACTGCGACCATATTTTTGTTTGACCGGCTCCAGAATACGACGCATCTTGTCGATGTTGGCATTATCCGGCCAGCTGTTCAGTGGTTCGAAACGAATCTGACCACCCTCAGCACCACCACGACCATCCATCGTGCGATAAGTACCGGACGCGTGCCAGGCACTACGAATAGCGAGACCACCATAGTGACCCCAGTCTGCCGGCCACCAGTCTTGAGACGTCGTTAAAGCTTTTTCGATATCGGCTTTCAACGCCTTCAGGTCAACTTTGTTGAATTCCTCGGCATAGTTGAAATCTTCACCATAAGGATTGGATGCAGGATCATGGTCGCGAAGCTGTTCCAGACTTAGTTTTTCTGGCCACCAAAATTCGTTATCCACGGTCATGCTATTTTCTTGCGCCATGGCAAGATTAACGGAAAAAACGGTCGTTAATCCAAGCACGGCCAAAGTAATTACAAAAATCGTAATTACATTTAGTGTATTTTTAATCATTTGAATGACTCCTCATTTATATTAAAGTTTATTGACTTAGTAATATGTGAGTGTCTTAGCTGAATTACTGCAATATTCTGAACTTGCCTGATATATAGTCCAATTAATTATAATTAAGATATTGATAGTAATTAGCTATTAGCAGCAGCATGAGAGGGTTCGTGGCTCGTTGTTCTGACTTCTGACTCCTGACTCCTACCCCCTATAACCTACAACCTATAACCTATATAATTTTAAATTAATAAACTTGGCCTGAATAAACTCGTGACATCGTTTGAAGTAAATAATCTGCAATGCATCCGTCGGGATAACATTTTGTTTCAAGGACTTAGCTTTAAGCTTGAAGATGGTGGCTTGCTGCAAATTGATGGCGTTAATGGCAGTGGCAAAAGTAGCTTGTTGCAAATGTGCGTCGGTTTGATACAGGCAAGCGAAGGCGAAATAACCTGGAACAACGAAGACATAACGAGCAGTCGGCATCAATTTCAATCAGACATCACTTATTTCGGACATACAAACGGCGTCAAAGCCGGATTAACTGCATTGGAAAACATGAAAGTCATGCATGCCCTGTCCGGTTTTAAAACAAAAGTAGATTATTCATTAATATTAAAACAAATCGGCTTAGCCGGAATGGAAGACGTGTTACTCAGCCGCATGTCAGCGGGTCAGAAAAGACGCATTGGTTTAACACGAATATTTATGGCCGCATCAAAACTATGGTTGCTTGATGAACCTTTTAATGCGCTCGATAAAAATGGTAAAAAAATTATTGAGCAATTAATTGTTGAGCATTGCAAATCAGGTGGCATGGTTATTTTTGCAACACATCAAACGATGGAAATTGATGGTTACCCATTACAACATATTCATTTGGGCGAAACGTCATGAATGAATACCTGAAAATATTTTTTATCATCTTGCAACGTGATCTGATGCTTGCCTTTCGTAACAAAGCGGAATTTATTAATCCGTTAATGTTTTTTATCATCGTCATTATTTTATTTCCATTGGCATTCGGTTCGGATTCAGCATTATTAAAACAACTTACCTCTGGCATTATCTGGATAACGGCATTGCTGGCAACCTGTCTTTCGCTGGAAAGTATTTTTCGTTCGGACTTTGAAGATGGTTCTATCGAACAACTGACATTGACAAGATATCCTTTAACGTTATTAGTCTCTGCAAAAATTACAGCGCATTGGATGATATTTGGCATCCCCTTGATAATCATTGCTCTGCTAACAGGCTTTGTTCTTTCATTGCCAAACCAAACCATGCTCGCACTATTTATCACCCTGTTACTCGGCACACCGGTTTTAAGTTTAATTGGTGCAATTACGGTTGCCTTAACAATTGGCTTACGAGGTGGTATGTTACTCAGCCTGTTAATTTTACCCTTATATATGCCCGTTCTGATTTTTTCCATGCTCGCTGTTCAAAATGCCACTTTAGGACAATCTATCGCTGCCGAAATTTATTTTCTGGCCGGCATACTGGTGCTGGCAATGACTCTGGCTCCAATAACAACAGCCGCAGCGCTAAGAATAAGGTTAAGCTAATGACAATGTATAAAACATTGCATAGATGGTTTCATCAATTTGCCTCACCAAAATATTTTTATGATATTTCTCACGCTATCTCGCGCTGGCTAACTATTATCTGCATTATTTGTTTTATCGCTGGACTTTATGGTGGCCTGGTTTTAGCACCGGCAGATTATCAACAAGGCGACAGCTTTAGAATTATGTATGTACATGTCCCCGCTGCATGGATGTCACTCTTTATCTATATGGTGATGGCAATATCCGGCGGCATAGGTCTTATCTGGCATATTAAATTAGCTGAAATCGTTGCTAAAAGCAGCGCACCGATAGGCGCGACCTTTACCTTTCTCGCATTGGTCACAGGTTCTATCTGGGGGAAACCGATGTGGGGAACCTGGTGGGTTTGGGATGCAAGACTGACTTCTGAGCTTATTTTATTGTTTCTTTATTTGGGCTATATCGCTTTGCAATCGGCTTTTGAAGATCGTAGAGTCGCGGCACGCGCCGGCGCAATACTTGCCTTGGTCGGGATGGTAAACATCCCTATCATCCATTATTCCGTTGAATGGTGGAGTACTTTGCATCAAGGACCAACTGTTACGAAGCTGGACAAACCTTCAATTCATTTGAGCATGTTGATTCCCTTATTATTTATGACCGTCGCATTCAAAACTTTTTATGCAACAAGTCTTCTAATAAGAGTTCGAACAGAAATACTGAAGTACGAATGTAATACTTCCTGGGTCAAACAACTTTTACGAGATTATAAAAATGTCACTAACTGAGTTTTTTTCTATGGGGGGTTATGGAGTTTATGTCTGGTCGTCATACGGCATATGTCTTGTTGCCTTGCTATTAAATATTATTCTGTCCATCATGAAAGAACGAAAAACCATGCGTGAACTTCAAAAACGCCTCTATTCATCAGATAAATAACAATGACTCCAAGAAAGAAACGTATCGCCATTGTCTGTGCTATTCTTGCCGGAATGGCAATAGCAGCCGCTTTAATTTTAACGGCTTTTGAAAAGAACTTATTGTACTTTTATAGCCCTACTCAGGTTATTAATGGTGAAGCACCGACAGAACGAGCATTTCGAATTGGCGGTTTGGTATTAAACGATAGTGTTGATCGTAATTCAGAAAGTCTGCTAGTCAGTTTTATTCTGACAGACACTGTGAATCAAATTAAAGTCACTTATGAAGGCATACTTCCTGATCTGTTTCGAGAAGGCCAGGGCATTGTTGCTAATGGTAAGCTGGAAGCAGGCAATGTTTTTAGAGCCGAAGAAGTGTTAGCCAAACATGATGAAAACTATATGCCGCCCGAAGTTGCGCAAGCACTTGAAGATGCGGGTGTAACAACTGATCATAAATATGATATACCCAAGATATCTGAAAATGCAGGTTTATAGCACACCCGTTTTCATCCAGCGCGTCGTTGCTCGGTCTCTGTTTCCCGACTCGACTCTACCGATTACGTCCTGTAATCGTCCTCCTTGCAGGGAGCGGCCATGCCGTTGTTGCCTACAGGATGTAGGTAAGGGGCGTGAGCAGGACGCGGAAGCTTCGCGCCTCGCTCTGAATAAAAACAGAAGCACTCTAAAATCCTGTATTTCCAGATATCCTGGGTATCAAACACAATGATTCCTGAATTAGGCCATTTTGCTTTAATCATGGCTTTAGCCATGGCAATCATTCAAACCATATTCCCTATTGTTGGTGCGGCAAATGGCAATCAGGCATGGATAGCATTAGCGCGTCCTGTTGCGCGTTTACAATTTCTTTTCATCAGTATTGCCTTTGCTATTCTCGCCTATTCATTTTTAACAAATGATTTTTCTATTGCCTATGTAGCAAATAATTCAAATTCACTATTGCCAGCATGGTATCGCTTCTCCGCTGTCTGGGGAGCGCATGAAGGTTCTTTATTATTATGGGCTTTAATACTTAGCTTTTGGACAACAGCAGTTACCTTTTATAGTCGTCGACTACCCAATTATTTTTTAGCGCGTGTCATTGGTGTAATGGGTTCAGTCAGTGTTGGTTTTTTGTTGTTCATGTTATTAACGTCAAATCCTTTTGATCGACTCTTTTCCATTCCTGCTGATGGTGCAGACTTAAATCCTTTGTTACAGGATTTTGGTCTTATTATTCATCCGCCAATGTTATATATGGGATATGTCGGTTTTTCTGTCGCTTTTGGTTTTGCTATTGCCGCATTGTTAGGCGGCAACCTTGATACCACCTGGGCAAAATGGTCACGTCCATGGACAATCCTTGCGTGGTCTTTTCTAACTTTAGGTATTGCTTTAGGTAGTTGGTGGGCGTATTACGAATTGGGCTGGGGCGGCTGGTGGTTTTGGGATCCGGTTGAAAACGCGTCGTTTATGCCATGGTTAATTGGTACGGCATTAATACATTCACTTGCTGCCACAGAAAAAAGAGATGTTTTTAAAAACTGGACCATACTGCTCGCTATTTGTGCTTTTGCTTTAAGCCTGCTCGGAACATTCCTCGTGCGTTCAGGTGTATTAACTTCTGTGCACGCATTTGCTACCGATCCAACTCGCGGTGTTTTCATATTAGTATTACTTGGCTTTTTTATTGGCGGTTCTTTATTGCTCTATGCCATACGCGCACCATCTACAAAAACGAGCGGTCAGTTTAAATTATTCTCGCGCGAAACATTTTTATTGTTTAATAGCGTGCTGTTATTAGTAGCGATGTTGACTGTATTGCTCGGCACCATTTATCCGCTATTTGTAGAAGCTTTAGGCAAAGGCAAACTCTCTGTTGGTGCGCCCTACTTTAACGCAGTCTTTGTTCCTTTAATGTCACCCGTTGCGGTATTAATTGGTATCGGTGCGATTGTCCGATGGAAACAGGATGATGCCTCACGCGTTTGGAAACAATTACGTTATTTATTTATCGCTAGTTTGGTTATTGGTATAAGCATTGGCTTTATGTTTTATGAAGTTCATCTCGTTAGAACTATCGCCGGTATTGTGGCTGCCTTATGGATAGTATTAACCAGTCTTGCCGCATTCAAGTCACGTTTAACAAACAGACAAAATAAACTGGCTGCGCTGCAAATTATTCCTCGTGGTTTCTATGGCATGACGCTGGCACATATCGGTTTTGCTCTATGTATTATTGGTATCACAATCACTTCGCAGCATAGTGTTGATTTACATGAGCGCATGGCTGTCGGCGATACGGTTAAATTCGCCGGTTATAAATTCATACTGGATGATCTGCATGTTTTGCCTGGGCCGAACTATCAGGCAACAGAAGCCGTTGTTAAAGTATTTAAAAACAAACGACACGTTACAACCCTACGTTCACAAAAACGTATCTATGCCGTTCGTAATATGCCAATGACCGAAGCCGGGATTGATTCAGGTTTAATGCGCGACCTTTACGTTTCCCTCGGTGAACCGCTGGATAACAAAGCATGGAGCTTTCGTCTTTATCACAAACCTTTTGTACGCTGGATATGGTTAGGTGCAATATTTATGGCCACAGGTGGATTATTAGCAGCAACCGATCGACGTTATCGTATCAAAGTAACGAAAAACAAAACTGTCGTCATTGATAAAGCAACCGTTTCCGTAAAATAAAATATGATTCGCTATTTACTTCCGCTTGGATTATTCATTGGTCTTGTCGTAATCTTTATTTATGGCTTGCAACACGATCCTAAACTGGTGCCTTCACCATTAATTGATAAGCCAGCACCCGTATTTAATCTACCGACTTTGCATGCACCGGACATTAATATTCA
>Ga0214472_10001730_pt1 | contig 23928 bp, 23 predicted proteins | sample RVTome_6_FD_207662 | JGI IMG/M metagenome (GOLD analysis project Ga0214472, IMG submission 207662) | Soil microbial communities from uranium-contaminated site in the Upper Colorado River Basin, Wyoming, United States - RVT140D175 | ecosystem: Environmental > Terrestrial > Soil > Contaminated >...
TGAGCTGCGGTTGACCCGCGGGGTAAGCGGGCAGCGGGGTGCCATCCCAGCTGACACTCGACTGAACCAGGGATTCCACAACCACCCCGGGATTATCCAGGGCGAATGCGGGACCGGAGAGGGCCGCAAACAACAAAAGTGCCGAAAACAGTCTGATCATGGTTCTTCTCCTTGCGATCAAGTTCATAACCTTTTATTGAACGCAGATAACGGCGGATAAAGGCAGATGAAAATCTTTTACGGTTTTGGTCTTATCTGCGTAAATCCGCTTTTATCTGTGTTCGAGGAGAATGGTTTAGAGTATTTTTTCCCCGTTCGTAAACATCGCTCGACAGATCCAGCAGCGTCTCCTCCTCCAGACAAAGGCGAGGCCGAACTTCCGGAGTACCCGCTATGACCCGGCCGCGACGAATAACGGCCAAACGCGCGGGCCGCAACCGCAGGGCGTCGATCTCCCCCCGGGACTGCAACACCACCATGTCGGCGAAGCAACCCGGTTCCAGTCCATACCCCTCCAATCCCAGCACACGGGCTCCGCGGGTCGTCACCATGGCGAAGCATTCGCGCATCGGATCGAGGCCGGTCATCTGCGCGACATGCAGACCCATATGGGCGACATCGAGCATGTCGTAGGAACCGAGGCTGTACCAGGGATCCATCAGGCAATCGTGGCCAAAGGCGACGTTGACCCCCGCCGCCAGAAGTTCCGGCACCCGGGTCATGCCGCGCCGCCGGGGATAACTGTCGTGACGGCCTTGCAGGGTGATGTTGATCAGCGGATTGGCCACGGCGTGCAGCTGCGCCTCGGCCATCAGGGGCAGCAATTTGCTGACATAGTAGTTATCCATGGAATGCATGGAGGTAAGATGGGAGCCGGTCACCCGCCCCTGCAGCCCCAAGCGTACGGTTTCGGCGGCCAGCGTTTCCACGTGGCGGGACAAAGGATCATCGCTTTCGTCGCAGTGCATGTCGACCCGCAGGCCCCGTTCAGCGGCTAGTTCGCAGAGTTCGCGAACGCTGGCGGCGCCGTCTGCCATGGTGCGTTCAAAATGGGGAATCCCGCCCACAATGTCCACGCCCATGCTCAATGCTCGCTGCAGGTTTTCCCTGGCACGGGGTGCGCGGAGATAACCGTCCTGGGGAAAGGCGACCAGTTGCAGATCGAGGTAAGGTGCTATTTCCCGCCGGATTTCCAGCAGGGCTTGCACGGCAAGGAGACGGTCGTCGCAGATGTCTACATGGGAGCGAATGTGCAGGGTGCCCCGGGCAATAGCCATCCGACAACATTGCCGGGCGCGGTCGAGAAGCGATTGCAGGGTCAGATCGGGTTTGAGTTCGTTCCAGAGGGCGATACCTTCGAGGAGGGTCCCGCTATCGTTGAGGCGCGGTTGGCCGAGACTCAGTGCCGCGTCCATATGGAAATGGCTGTCGACAAAGCTCGTCGTTACCAGGTAGCCATCGGCATCGATGACTTTTCCCGCCTCCGCCGTGATGCAGGGGGCCATCTCGACGATGCGGCCATCCCGGCAGGCGATGTCCTGTAGCTCCGGTTTTCCGGTAAGGCGAGCGCGGCGCACGAGCAGGTCAAACATGGCTTTCTCCCTGTGGTCCCGGCTATCATTACTTGAGGTTTTTCAGGCGCATGATGCGCTGCCAGGATTGGTCAATGCGGGCTTCGCTGATCACTCCGGTGTCCACCAGCTTGCGAATCACCGCGATGGCGCGAGGGACAATCTCTTCGTCGTAGCGCAGGTTATTGCCGAAAACGAGGATATCCACTCCCGCTTCGAGGGCCTTGCGGATCGCTATTTCGAAGCCATAGTGAGCGGTGATCGCCGCCATTTGCATGTCATCGGAAATAACTACGCCGTCAAAACCCAACTCGCCTCGCAACAGCCCGTTGATGGTCGCCGACGAGAGGGTCGCCGGATAAAGCTTGTCCAGACGGGTATTGAAGACATGAGCGGTCATTATCGCATCGGCCTGACCCGCCTCGATTATCCGGGCATAGGGTTCGAGTTCGTCCCGGGTCCAGGTATCGCTGACATCGGTAAATCCCAGATGGGAGTCGGCGCGAGAGCTGCCATGGCCGGGAAAATGTTTGAGAGTGGTCAGCACCCCCCGTTGATGGTGGGCGGCGATATAGCTCAAGGCGTGGCGTGTTACGATCTTCGGGTCGGCGGAAAAGCAGCGGTCGAGTTTGGCGATAACCGGGTTGTCGGGGTTGGTGCAAAGATCGACTACCGGCGCGAGGTTCAGGCCGATGCCCATGGCGTTCAGGGTCTCGGCCAGGCGGAGGCTGTGCTGTCCGGTATTCGCCAGATCATCGAGCCGGCCCAAAGTACTGTGGGAGACCGTTGCGGGAAAGCCGCAGGCTGTTTTCAGCCGGGCGACTTTACCGCCCTCCTGATCCACGGCCACCAGCAGCGGCACCCGGGCAGCCTCCCGCAAAGCGGCGACCAGCGCCTTGACCTGGGCCGGTGAGGTAATATTGCGCCCGGCTTGCCCTTTAACCACATCGTAATCGAACAGCACAACCCCTCCCAGGTTGTTGCGGCGAATGTCCCGGATAATAAAAGAGTTTTCGTCCACCGCCGTGCCGCGGAATCCGACCATCAGCATCTGGCCGATTTTATCCTTCAGAGCAGGGGGGGGCGGTGGCGCCGCCATTACCGAACCGGCCAGCAACCCGGTTAGCAATATTCCGCCCATGACTGCGGTCCACCATGTTGTAGCGCGCAAATCTGTCATACCCGCCCCCGTACGCAAATATTACTCAATTAGGTGCCGGCAGAACCCGAGGGTTGTACAGCCGATTGACCAGGTTGAAAACGATGAAATTGGCAAAAATCCCGATCAATAATCCATCGAACCCGCCGGGAGCCCCGAGCAGCTGGTTCCAGCCGAAAACGCTGACTATGCCCGCCGTCGCACCGGCGATAAAGGCCAAGGGTGTGGACTTCACGCCAAGCAGGGTTGCGGCCAGCGGCACCAGGATAATCGGTGACCAGAAATTGTAGGCAAAGAGCAGGATATCGAGCAGACTGTTAATGCGGGTGGCGATCACAACCGCCAGTGTGCCGGTAATCAGGGTCGCCAGTCGCGCCCAGAGCAGACCTTTACGTTCGCTCAATTTCTCCTTGCGCAGGGGATTGACGATATCGTTGACGAAAGCGACGGAGGCGCTGTTGAGAAACGAATCCGCCGAAGACATGACTACGGCGATAATCCCGGCGATCACCAGCCCTCGCAGTCCAATGGGCAGCACCGACTCCACGACGAAGGGAATCGACATATTGGGATTGAGATCGGGTTTGAGAACCAGGGCCACCAGACCAATGCCGCCGGATATGGCGAAAAACGGGATGGAAAACAGACCACTCCACAACGTCCCGCGGCAGATGGCTTTTATATCCCTGCTGATGAAGAGACGGCGGACATAGGGAGGAACCAGCGTCTCGCCCAGCAAAAAGGTCAGAAACAAAGAGCAAAACTTTATGGGCGTAATATTGCTGAAAAAATCCAGATGACCGGCTGGCACCTGATTCAAAACTTCTCCGATTCCCCCGAGCTTGTAGACACCCAGAAACAGCACCAGAGGCATGCCGATCGCCAACAGACAGAACTGCAGCACATCCGTCGCCACGACTGCACGCATGCCGCCGATGGTGTCGTAGACAATGATGATGCCCATACCGATCAAAATGCCCTTGGGCACTGAAATCCCCAGAAAGAGGTTGAACAGATAGCCCATGCCGCCGATCTGCGCCCCAAGGATTCCGGCACACAGCAACACCGAAAAAACCCCGGTGACGATTTTGCCGATTTTGCCGTAATCCACCTCCATTACGTCGCCAACGGAAATCGCCGTAGGGAACCGTCCCGATTTTGGCGCAATATAGCGGGCCACCAGAATTTCTTTGAGACTGAATCCCCACAGAACCACGATATTCACGATGCCAATGGTGAAAACTTTTTCGGCATTGCCCATGGTGAAACCACCGCCGATGAAAGAGGCGGAAAGGGTGGCGGCAATAATCGGGGCCGTGTAGTTGCGGCCGGCAACGGCATACTCTTCCAGGTCTTTTACCCGCCGCCCGGCCCAGAGGCCGACTATCAGCACGCAGCCGAGATAGAGGAGAATGGTCGCCTGGTCAATGAAGGACAGTGTAAGCATGAATGGACTCCAGAAAATCTTGGGAAAAGAGAAAAAGCCCTCCCCCGTTCAGGGGATGCGAAAAAAAGTCACGTAAAGATAGCCGCCGCTCATCAGTACGAAAAACAGCAGTCCCGACCAGCTTAAGAACTTGAGCACCAGCCCCGGGCGCTGCTCCACGGGCACGTTTGGTCCGTTCATCACCCGATAGTTGATGTAGGCCAGCACCGGTGAGGTCAGAAAAGAGATGACGGCGGCGAAGGACAATAGTTGCAGGAGATTGGCGACAAAGGACAGCACGATCAAAGCCCCGCTGATCGTCGTAAGCAGAATCCAGAACTGATGGATTTGCTTGAAGCGCCGGGTATCGAGTTTGCCGATCAGTGCGCAACAGGCCGCCAGCGAACGTGGGTAGCCGTCCATGGCCGTCAGCGTGGTGCTGAACATGGTGATGAAGGCCATGCTGAGAATCAGCGGTCTGGACCATTCGCCGATGGTGGAGGTGTAGAGACTGACCAGTTGATGGGAAAAGGCGATGCCACTTTCGGAAAACGCCTGGCCGGAACCAAACATGACCAATTTTCCCAGGGCAAGAAAAATCACCGCCAGTACCACCGCGGAGATGTAGCCCAGGTAAAAGTCGATGCTGGTTTCGCGAACGGTGGCAAAATGGCCGGTTTGCTGTTCACGGCTGAATATCCACAGCGACGACCAGGCCGATAGATCAATAGGCGCCGGCATCCAGCCCAGCAACATGACCAAAAAGGCCATGGAGCCCCATTCCCAGGGGGACGGTGCCGCAAAGTCGACGGCCATCGGTGCCTGGTGCTGCCAGGCGAGTACCACGGCAATCAGGGTGCCGATGGCGAGCAGGCAAATGATCCACTTGGCCATGGTATCGAGCAGGCGATAGCTGCCAAAAAGGAGCAGCATGGCGCAGACCAGCATAATGCCGACGGTCAAATGGGGAAGCGGCAGCGGGATCAGACCGTAGCCGCCAAGCAGCGCCGCGCTGAGCATGGCCACCCCCGCCACATTGATCGTGCCGGTGAGGATATTGATGGCGAGGAAAATATACAGATATCGCTTGCCGTGCCGATAGTATCCGGCCAGCAGGCTTTCGCCGGTAGCGGCCGTATAGCGCTGACCGTACAAAAAGAAGGGATATTTGAGCAGGTTGGCCAGCAACACCAGCCCCAGCAGACTCCAGCCGAATTGGGCACCCGCCCGGGTTGACCAGACCAAATGCGAACCGCCCACGGCAGCACAGGCCACCAGAATTCCCGGCCCCAGGGCTTTTAAAAGCTTTGATTCACGCCACCGACTCTCCCGCGAGGACGGCTGTGCAGTCTGTGTGTCCATTTCCTCTCCCGAGGTAAGATTATGGCGGAAATTTGGCAGAATTCCTTATGCAGGGATTTTCTTGCAGGATTCGTGACAAGTTACCGATTCTTTTGGCAATGATTCGTATAGGAAGGGATCTTCGAATGGATAAACGACCAGGAGAGGGGGATGTTTTTCAGATTGAAGAAGGCTAAAACGCGGAAGCGGGGGATGGCAAGCATGAAAATCCCGGTTCGAGCCGTAATCACCCGGACTGATTATCCTCCCCGGTTTCGCCGGAATGAAGAGGAAGAGAGAATGAGATTGTCGTCCCTGCGCCAGGTTCGCCCTCGATCCAGATCTTGCCGCCGTGAGCTTCAACGATGTTTTTGCTGATTGTCAGGCCGAGGCCGAGTCCGCCGACGGCGGTGTCGGAAACATTTCCGCGGTAAAATTTTTCAAAGGCCCGGGCCATTTGCGCCTGACTCATCCCGATTCCCTCATCCTGGATCTTGACGATACAAAAACCGTCCCGCACTTCGGCGCTGCTGCTGATGAGGCCTCCCCCGGGGGAATATTTGACTGAATTACTCAGAAGATTGTCCAGAACCTGACCGATCCGGTCGCTGTCAATATAGACGGAAATCGGCTTTGCCGGCAGATCTGTTTTGAATTGATGGATCAGGTGCTCCCGCCGGTAATGGTCAACGTAGCGGTTGATGATTTCGTCCAGTTGACACCGGGTTCGTTTCAGTACGACGTTCCTGCCGAATTCGACATGGCCCTGTTGGAGCAGGTCGTCTACAATTCTTTGAAGTATTTCCGCTTTTTCCATGATGTAGGAGAGAAATACCCGGTATTGCTCCTGATCGAACTGGTTGTCGGATAAAAGCAGCTCGGTGTACCCCATGATCGTCGTTAGGGGGGTGCGGAGTTCATGCGCCGCGGTCATGATGAATTCGCTCTTTGCCCGATCCACCTCCCGTTTGCTCGTTATGTCGAAAAAGGTGATGACAACGCCCGTTTTGGTTCCATCCCCGGTCCGGGCCAGTGAACTGCTGATCTGGAGAGTCCGCATTTCGCCGAATAAGCAATCGAACATTTCAAGCTCGACGACGTCTTCTGTCGCTTCGCCTTTGAGAAACGTCTCGATATGATTTTTGAGCAGTTCCTGCCGAATGACCTGGCCCACAGGTTGATTGAGGGAATTATTCAGGGTTACCCCCAGGGTTTGCTCCGCCTTGTGGTTCATCAGGATAACGGACCCTTCCATGTCGACCACCAGCAGGGCGCAGTAAACCGATCTGAGAATTGCATCGATCTTGGCCCGGGCATCTTCGGCCCTGGCAAGGGCATTTTGCAAGGCCTCCTGGGCCAGCTTGCGCTCGGTGACGTCGAGAAGCGAGGCCACCACTTTGCCGAGGTTTTGTTCGAATCCCGGCATGACCTGCAACCGCCGGGCGACAAAGAAGGTCTCTCCGGTCAGAGACCTCCATTCCCCCTCGATGGCAATAGTCGTTTCGCCGCGGCCCAGGGCCGCCAACTCGCCACGGAAGGCCTGTAGGGAATCAGGGGTGAAGGTCCGTTGGTGGTTGGCCTGCAATGTCGACTGGTCGTCTGCCTTGAACATCTTCAGGGTGGCCTTGTTCACGCTGAGGACCCTGATCCTTTTCAGGCATTCCGAAACGGCTTCGGGATGTTCCTGAAAATAGCGGTCGAAATCAACGACTCCCGACTGGCGCAAGTCGTCGAGGTAAGACTTGATCGGGGAGTAATCCTTCTCCCACAGGGATATTGGTGAATCCTCGAACAGCAGACGGAACCTGGCCTCGTTCTCTCGCAGCAGTTCTTCGGCTTTCCGGCGCTCCTGGCGTTCTACGGCTTCCCGGATTTCACGGGCAACAGCGGGAACCAGCCGGGTCAGATTGTTCTTCATCACGTAATCGTGAGCACCGGCCTTCATGACGGCCACCGCCGTCTCTTCCCCGATGACGCTCGAAACGATCAGGAAGGGGATATCCAGCTTCAGTTCCTTGAGCATTTTTATGGCTGCCAGGGCGCCGAATCCCGGCAGCATGTAATCGCAGATGATCACATCCCAGGGGTGCCGCTTCAGCTCCCGCAGCATTTCCGGGCCGGTCTCCACCCTTTGGCAGACAACGCGGCAGTCGCCACGCCTGAGTTCCTGCTCGATCAGCAGGGCATCGGGTTCGGAATCTTCCACGAGCAGGACACGTAGGGGTTGCTCCATTGCACCTCTCTGTTGACAGTCATTATGGAGGCTTTCGCAAAAACTCCTAAGCTGGCTAAGCCCATTGGGTTCACCCCGTTGACAGTTAAGATAATAAAAAGTATCTCTATTATAAATATTGTCAAATGGGGAAAGATGCCATTAAGGCAAGCTCATTCCATGGGAAAACCCGTGTAAAACGAGATCCTTGCGACCTTGAAGTCTGTGCGGAAATTGCGGTTCACTTACTGATCGGTGCAGATGCCATGGTAAGAGTTTTTGCGACGCCATCAAGGATGGGACGGAGGGGGGTTAGGAGGGGGGAGGGGCGACGGTTTGCCCTGCGTTTTTTTGCCAGTTTTGAAAGCGGGTTCTCGGCCCCTGGGATAAAATCCGGGCGAAGGTTTGCCGGTCGTAAAGATACAGACAGTGCCGGATCGCGGTGTAGGGGCTGAAGGAGCTTTCAGGGTTTTTGACCATGAAATCCTCGCGATAGTCTCTGACGGTTTTTAAATTCTCGATCAAACTCTGGTGCAGATCCGACTTTTCAAAACCGCTTTGCAGTTTCAGGATTTCCTGGACGAAGTTGTCGACCTTGTAGTCTTCGAACTCGAAATCCTTGAAAAAGTGGCCCGCGATACGCAGGAAGTTGAAGGCATTGATCTTCTTGCCGTTGGCCGTCGACAACATTTCGCCGCATGATTCGCCATTGCTTTCCGTTGAATCGTTGATGGGGTCCGTTTCCTGCTGCAGCAATTCCATGGTGGCGTTGCGGATTTCCTTGAATTCCCGGTCGGCCAGTTCAAACAGGGCAGACAGAAGATTGATTCGGCGTCTGAGGTCATTGGGGATCGATTTTTTATACTTGATTTTGTGGTCAAGCACACTCCAGGCATCCTGTATCAAGGACCTGATCTGCACTTCGAAAGGGTAAGCCTGGTATTTCGGCAGGGAAGCCATCTCATCCTTCGGGGCAAGGTCCATGTGCAGGCCTTTGTAGCCGAAGGAATCCTCGGTACTCTCGACGGCCGCAATCTTGTCGGTGACCTCGAGAATCCTGAAATGGTCCATTAATACCTTGGACACTACGGCGATCTGGTCGTCGTAGAGACAGACGATGCGGATGCCGATCAGATCGGAGAGGTAGTTCTTGATCTCGTAGGGTCGCTCATCCGCTTCGAGTCTGCCCTGGTATTTGCGCTGAAACTTATTGATGCACTCCTCTCTGTCCTTGACCCGCCCTTCGATTTTCGTCACCTCGCCGACATCAGACTGCTTTATCAGCAGGTCGATGGCGCGGATATAGGCGTTCTTCGCCTCCTCGAACAGGGGTCTGCCGTTGTCGTAAAATTTCCTGAAAATGCGCTTTTCTTGTTCAAAGTCCAGAGAGGCCAATGGCTCCTCCTTGTCGTTGGGATGGATGAATGTCGGAAGTCAGGGCCGGGATAGCGGCAAAAGGGAAGGGGGCAGGGATGGTCAGTGTCTCAAGTGAAAGGACGCTCAAGTGAGAGGATCATAACACGCCAGACATTTCAAAAGCAAGGGCACAGTTTTTATGCAAAATCGTGTCGGGATGATGCCCTCTAAAATAGAGCTAGTTTTCATCCGGAAACGGCCCTTTTCCCTCTTTTCCCCAATCTCTGCGTCAATCTGCACGCTTGCTTGTGCGGCGTAAACAGCTACGCCTCCGCGCAACCGCTTGATTTCCTTGACCTTGGGAAAAATTGCTCGTTTCCCATATGAAAACGTCACTGTGTCCATCCAGAGATTCCGGATGGACACGAGCTAACGCCCAATTAACAAGGGCTGTGGCATAATATGATGTATGGAGTGGGCTCAAAATGGGGTGCATTTTACCGTGGCAATGAAGATGGGGTGAGCGATGACTGGGAGAGCCTTTTATGATTTCTGACCAGGTGGTCATTATTGTGATCCTCGCAGGGACGATCATCCTGTTCATCTGGGGGCGTTGGCGCTATGACATAGTGGCCCTGGCTTCGCTGCTGGCCTGTGTTTTTACGGGATTGGTGCCGGTTGAGCAGGCTTTTCTCGGACTGGGGCACCCGGCGGTTATAACCGTTGCCTGCGTACTGGTGTTGAGTGCGGGACTGCAGGCCACCGGCGCGGTGGAAGCTCTGGTCCAGCGCGCTTTACCCAAATCGGCGGGCATTACGCTTAGTATCGGAGCACTCGTCGTTGTGGGTGCGATTCTTTCTGGTTTTATTAACAATGTCGGCGCCATGGCGCTGCTGATGCCGATGGCGGTGCAGATTGCAGCCAGACATGAAATCCCCCCCGGCAGGGTGCTGATGCCTTTGTCTTTTGGAACGATCCTCGGGGGGATGACAACCCTGATCGGAACGCCGCCCAACCTTATCGTTGCAGGTTTTCGGGCTGGAACCGGGGCAAGTGGGTTCGCCATGTTCGATTTCACTCCGGTCGGTGCAGCCGTTGCCGGTGCCGGCCTTGTTTTTGCCGTCCTGGTGGGGTGGCGGCTGGTGCCTTCACGACAGGCGGCCGGGGTCGCAACCTTCGACACCGGCACCTATTTTACCGAAGTCCGCATCACGCCTGGAGCCAAGGCTGTGGGTAAGATGCTGCGTGAAGTTGAAAGGACTATGGAGCAGGCCGATGCTCAGGTTGTCGGCATTGTGCGCAACAATTTTCGCATCTCGGCCCCCCATCCCGCAAGTTTGCTGCGCGAGGGAGACATCCTCGTGATCGAGGCCGAGCCCGAGTCCCTTTCCGACGTTTTGTCGAGCCTCGGCCTGAAGCTGGAGGAGGAGGTCCCTGCCCAGGCAGAAGAAGAAAAGGGTGATTCGAGCGTTTCGGAGCGTGCCGAAGAGAAACCGGATGAAAAAAAATCGGATGAAAAAAAATCGGACGAAAAAAAAGAATCCCATGGGGATGAAATCGAGCTGCAGGAGTTGGTCGTCATGCAGTCCTCTGGGTTGATCGGCCGCTCTGCCGCTGCTATTCAATTGCGCAACCGCTATGGCCTCAACTTGCTGGCCATTTCACGGCAGGGACGGCGATCTATCCAGCGGTTGCGGAGTACGTCGATTCAGGCGGGGGATGTATTGCTTATGCAAGGTTCACAGCCGGCTCTGTCAGGATTTACGTCCGACTATGCCTGTGTACCGCTGGCGAAACGTGCCATCAGTCTGCCCGTCAAAGGCCGCGCCATGGCGATGCTTGGGATGGGGATAGCGGTTGGCGCTGCGGCCTTCGGCCTGTTGCCTGCCGCTGTGGCCTTTGCGACGGGGGTGCTGGTTTTCATGGTGTTGCGCATCGTGCCGCCGCGCAATGTTTATGAAGCGATCGATTGGCCGGTCATTATTTTGTTAGGGGCGCTGTTTCCCGTCGCCGGGGCCATGGCTTCGACCGGTGCCGCCGATCTGCTGGCCCGGGGGTTGCTGAAAACTATTGCCCACGGGAACCCGGTTGCGGCCCTGGCGCTGATTCTGGTCGTCACCATGACCCTGTCGGATTTCATGAACAATGCCGCGACCGCCGCGGTCATGTGCCCTATCTCCATCAGTACCGCCGCACAACTCGGGGTCAATGCGGATTCCTTCCTCATGGCGGTAGCCATTGGTGCTTCCTGTGCTTTTCTGACTCCGATCGGGCATCAGAACAATACGTTGATTCTGGGTCCTGGTGGTTTTCGCTTCGGTGATTACTGGCGCCTGGGCCTGCCGATGGAAATCCTGGTACTCGTCGTCGGCCTTCCGATGTTGCTATGGGTCTGGCCGCTATAAATTTCGCCCCTGAATCTCATCGAATCAGGGGCGTTATTCATTTCGGTTCCACCAGCACCTTGATCTGCGAGGGCTGAATTTCGACCACCTCGAGGTCCCTTGGCAATATAACGGAGGATGGGGGCAGAGAGAAGGTCTGCCGGCCGAACCGTGTCAGGGTGGCATCGACGGGTATGGTCAGGTTTTCCGCTTCCAAGAGGAACAGCTTTCGCCTGGGTCCCGTAAGCGTGACCGCGACCTCGGCGGGCACCACCTCCTTCAGGGTGTAATCGGCGGGAACATTTTCAATTTTGAGAGGAACCTGACGGACAATGGTGTCGATTTCCGACCCGGGGACCAGGAACATCCAAAGGGCCACGGCCAAAGAGACGGCCAGGACCCCTTCAAGAGACCCTTTGCCAAGGATTTTGGACGGGACCCGCTTCCGGCAGGGATCGCCATGCTCTTCGTAAAATCCTGCAATCTCCTCCTGCAGGTCCCTCAAGCGATGCAGCGGGCGGAGCGTCCCGTTTTGGGCCGCCGAAACCCTTCCGGTTTCTTCCGAAACTACCAGGACCAAGGCATCGGTTTTTTCCGACAGCCCGAGAGCGGCGGCATGGCGGGTGCCCCGGCCCTTCAGCTGTTCTTCATCCTGGGACAGAGGCAGGTGCACGCCGAAACGCGCGGCCCGGAAACCCTCGACGATGAGGGCGCCGTCGTGCCCCGGTGAATTGGGGTCGAAGATGCTCAACAGCAGGGGCAGACTCAATTGTCCGTTCAACGGCAGGCCTTCGGTGGTGAACCATTCCAGTGGGTCGTTGCCCGGCAGTATTATTAAGGCACCTCGGCGGGCCTTGGACAAGGTGATCAGCGCTTCGCAGAGGATATCGGGAACGGCCCAGGAGAGGGGGGCCGTTCGCCGGCCAACCAACCGGCCGGAAAGCCGTTCGAGCCGCAGGCGGATTTCGCTTTGGAACACGATGATCAGGATGAGGATGAGGAGGGCCGCCAGACCCTGGAGAATCCATACCGTCAGCTGCATTTCGAGTTGTTTGGCGATCAGAAACAGGGCGCCGAAAGCCAGCAGGACCAGGCCGGCGATCCGCATCCGGTTACGTCGCAGGGCGTCGATCCCCAGCCACAGCAGAGCGGAGGCCAGAGCGATATCCAGGATATTTTCCCAGCCGATTCCTTGCAGCAAACTTAAAAAATGCCAGTACATCTCTTCTTCCCCTATTCGTAATTCCAGTCTCTGTCTCATCCGGTTGACTGAATTTTTGCCCTATAATTTAGTTTTTACGGCATTTCCGCTCTGAATTCAAGCAAGGGAAGGACTTGACCATCCCATAAGTTTTCCTGATAAGAAGGTCCAATTCTCAGTTCAGGGCAAATTATCCCATCCCAGCTGAGAATCTGGGTTAATTCAGAAACCAGATGACCTTCAGGTTTTGATTGATCCGCGTATGCGAAGCATCAGATTTGATCCGCGTCCAATTCAAGGTTTCGTTTTTGAATCAAGGTCAAAGGCCGAATGGGACGCGGATGAACGCGGATGAACGCGGATAAAGCTGAAAACCAAACCTGGTTAGGTCCAATTCTCAGCTCAGGGCAAATTGTTCCATCCCAGCTGAGAATCAGGGCTAATCAAGTAAGTTTTTGCGAAAGCATCAAGAATGGGAGTGGAACCTTCGTTGGAAAAGGTTTAATATGCGCGAAATTCGGCGTGAACAATGATGGCGTCGCAAAAAGTCCGTCCTACTGCGTTACGGCGTTTTTTCAGGATCTCGACATACTGGATGTATGCCTTCGCCCCTGAAAAACCACCAAGCCTTGTAGGGCGGAATTTTTGCTTAGCCATCGTAAGAATTTTTGCTTAGCCATCGTAAGAGTTTTTGCGACGCCATCAATGACTGGAAGGAGCTGTTCCATGAAGATGTGGATGATGTTTTTCCTGTTGGCTTTGGTGCTGGCGGGCTGCGCCGGCAAGAGCCACAGGCCCCTGGTGGATTTCGCTGCCTCGCCGGGGAAAACCCAGGACACCTATGAACAAGATCTGTTGGATTGCCGGCAATATGCCGAAAGCGTCAGCTCCGGTCGGAGCACCGCCCAGGGAGCCGCGGGGGGAGCCGCGTTGAGCGGCATCATAAGCGGCGTGGTCGGGGCCATCATCGGCACCGATATCGGCACCAGCGTCGCGGCTGGTGCCGCTGCCGGCGCGATCGGCGGTGGTGCCGGCGGCGCGGTTTCGGCAGGCCGAACCCAGGAGGATATCATCAACAACTGCATGCGCGGGCGGGGGTATAGCGTTTTGCGATGAAATCTCCGACTCATGGAAGAACAGGCTGCTCGATTTGCAGAAGCAGCCTGTCTTTTTTTCGCAATTAACCTAACTCCAGAGCAATCTTGGGGAAGGGGGAGGCCTCCGAGACGGAGGCCATGGCCGTTCCGAGCCAGGCAATCGTTTGCCCGAGATGGTTCATATTCCGCATGGCCTCATCGTCATCAAGCACTTCCCCTTTATCGAGCCCCATGCCCAGGTTCCAGTACAAGGATCCGGGGACAATCATGGAGGATATGAGGAACATGTGATTTATGGTGTCGAAAACATGGGTCGCGCCGCCCCGTCGGACTGCTACGACCGCGGCCCCGATCTTGCCGCTGAACGCTCCGCCGTTGGCCAGAGCGACAAAGCCGGCCCGGTCGATCAGAGCCTTTAACTCGGAGGTTACATCGGCGAAGTAGGTTGGAGAGCCGAGGATAATGGCGTCGGCCACGTACATCAGTTCCAGGTAATCGTTGATATCGTCATCCTCGATGACGCAACGCCCGTTCCGCTTTTCGACGCACTTCATGCAGGCAAGGCAACCCCGCACCGGTTTCCCGCCAATCTGCCGGTACCCGGTGCTCCACCCGGCAGCCTCCAGGGGTTCGAGCACCTTTTTGAGCAGAATCTCCGTATTGCCGCCTCGCCGGGGGCTTCCGTTTATGGCTATGACTTTCATGGTATTCTCCGATTAGTCTCTGAAATTATCCAGCGTGCTCATATCAATCACGAATCTGAATTTTACCTCGCCTGCCAAAATTTTCCGGTAGGCTTCATTCCATTTCTGGATGGGAATGATTTCGACGCTCGGATAGAGGTTGTTTGCAACAGAATAATCGAGCATTTCCCGGGTTTCGCGAACGCCGCCAATTTGCAGTTGATGTCTGCTTTCATCTGCGTTAGATAAAAGGGTTTTTGGTGGCGGATAAATTCAATTCTGGTTCGCGCCAAATTCCATTTTATGACCAAAGCGTCCATGAGCAAGGACGCGTGAAAGCAAGAAACCAAAAGATCTTCAGGTTTTGATTTATCCGCGTATGCGAAGCATCAGATTTGATCCGCGTCCAATTCAAGGTTTTGTTTTTGGGTCAAGGTCAAAGGCTGAACGGGACATTGGGTTGATGCCGGGGCCGGCCGCCCATGGTTGACAAAGGACCGTCGAAAGTTATGGTGTTCAAGAAGCCAAGTTTCCAACATCAGAAGATCCATTTGCCCGGCGAAAGGAAACGAGATCATGTCGACAAACACCATTCGGCTGCACCGCCTTTTTCGTGCGGCACCTGAGAAAATCTATCGGGCGTTCCTGGATCCCGACGCCTTGGCCAAATGGCTTCCGCCCAACGGATTTACCGGCAAGGTTCACCATATGGATGCCAAGGTCGGTGGCACCTACCAGATGTCCTTCACGAATTTCACCACGGGAACCAGCATCTCCTTCGGCGGAAAGTATCTCGAACTGGTACCGCACGAACGGATTCGCTACACGGACCATTTCGACGATCCGAATCTGCCGGGGGAACTGCAGGTGACGATAACCTTGAAAAAGGTGTCTGTCGGCACGGAGGTGAGCATCGTGCAGGAAGGGGTGCCCGACGTCATTCCTCCCGATGCCTGCTATCTCGGCTGGCAGGAATCGCTTGTTCTTCTGGCGAAACTGGTGGAGGCTGAGATTCCGGATTAGAGCCTGAAACCATGTTCGGAATTATCTGGAAGCTGGAGGGAGTATGGAAAAAGGAAGCGAAAAAAGACGTTCCGATCATCCGATCGATAAAATCTTTGTGGACCGCTGGTCGCCCCGCGCCATGTCTGGCGAAGCTGTCGCGGAACATGACCTGATGGTGCTCTTCGAGGCCGCGCGCTGGGCACCCTCATCGTATAACAACCAGCCGTGGCGCATCCTCTACGCACGCCGCGATAGTGAACACTGGCCGCTCTTTCTGGATCTTCTGGTCCAGTCGAATCGGATCTGGGCGGAGAAGGCTGCGGCATTATTGCTGTTCATCTCAAAAACCACCTTCGATCACAACGGCAAGCAGGCGCGCACCCACTCCTTCGACACCGGTGCGGCCTGGGAGAACCTGGCATTGCAGGCGATGTTGCGCGGCTATGTCGCCCATGGGATGCAGGGGTTCGATTATGAGCGGGCAAAGACGGCCCTCAATGTGCCGGACGAGTATCAGGTCGAGGCCATGGCGGCTATTGGAAAACCTGGCTCCAGGGATTCCCTACCTGAAAAACTCCAGGCGATGGAGACGCCAAACGATCGTCGTCCGCTCGCCCGGAGCGTCTGCGAAGGCCCCTTTCGTTTGTAAGGGCCAAAGACTTTCACCACAGAGCGCACAGAGGTCACAGAGGAAAACCCTGAGATTTTGAGAATCTGGTTATGCACTTGGCTCCAGTATGGCAACCCAAAATCAGTTCAAAAGATCAAAGGCAATAGAACGCGGATGCCGCGGAAAATGCAGGATAAAATCTGATTTGACCTCAAAGGTTTTGATGTTGAATCCGCGTAGATCCGCGCGCATCAGATTTGATCCGCGTACCATTGATAGCCTTCTGGTTATATTCCGTCGGCGTATATTTTTCCCCGAGTTTTTTCGCCGAACTTGAGCGGATTGGCACCGGCCGTCTATTTACCAGCCCTGAAGGTGGTATAGCTGGTGATCAGATTCCGATAGTCGGGAATGTGGTTGGAAAACAGCGCTCCCAGTCCCTCGATATCATTGCGCCAATCGCGGTGCAGTTCGCAAGCCACGCCGAACCAGTTCATCAGTTGACCCCCGGCCACCGACATGCGATCCCAGGCGGCCTGCCGGGTCACTTCGTTGAAAGTCCCCGAAGCATCGGTCACCACAAAGACTTCGAACCCCTCCTCCAAGGCAGACAGTGCCGGAAAAGCGACGCACACCTCGGTCACGATCCCGGCGATGATCAGCTGTTTCTTCCCCGTCGCCTTTACCGCCGTCACAAAATCTTCGTTGTCCCAGGCGTTGATCTGGCCCGGCCGGGCGATATAAGGGGCATCCGGAAAGGTTTGCTTGAGTTCCGGCATCAACGGGCCGTTGGGACCGTCTTCGAAGCTGGTGGTGAGGATTGTTGGCAGACCAAAATATTTGGCCAGGTCGGCAAGGGCCAGGACGTTGTTTTTGAAGGTGTCCGGTGCAATATCGCGCACAAGGGACAGCAGGCCGGTTTGGTGGTCTACAAGCAAAACTGCTGCATTGTTCTTATCGAGACGAACGTATGGTTTGCCCATGGTTTTTGTCCTTTTCATTGGGTTGTCATGGAATGTCCTTAACCCGGCCGAGCAGGGTGACACGAGTCGGGGGCTTCCTTCTGGTTAACCGCTGCGCAGCCAAAGAAATATTATCGAACTTGGCCTTGATGGCAATGTCGCTGCCGGTCTGAGAATATCGTTCTTGACCTGCCCAGCTTTCTTTCGGAATGGGTGATTCCCGAAAATGACTTGACAAAAATGTGATTTTACGTCGTCATCCGAACTTTATAGCCAATCAGACCGATCCCGAGGTTCAGCAACGATGTCCATGTTCAGAATGCAGAGAATTTATGGAAAAGATATGGGGGCGCTGCCCAAAGGCTATACCGGCAGTTACCGCTTTTTCAGGGACGAAGTTCCCTTCAGCCAGTGTCATATCAACCGTTGGTGCATGAAACCCACCGAATTCATTTCGATGAACGATAACGAGACGGACAGGTTCATCTTGAGGCCGAAACGACGGCTGATGCCTTTTACCTGGATTGTCGAGGACTGCCGGGGGCAGGTTTGCGGATTGTTGAAAAGAAAACTGTTGGGGAAAACGTCGTGGATTGTCAGGGACGCCCATTCCAGGGAGATCGGACGATTCCGGGACAGGTACAATCCCCGCTTCCGGCTGTTTCGGATCGTCGACTGGTTTTTAGGAAACCGACCCGATGGCTACGAGATTATTGCGGATGGAAAGATACTCGCCCGGATGGAACGGGAAAATCGCCCCGAAAATCCCCAGCAAAATATACCGAAAGGTATCCGGGGACTGTTCGGCAGGGTGTTGAGAGGCAAAGATTGGGTTATACGTGAAGAGGCAAATGTCCTGTGCAGGATAGATTATCGTCTCCTGCTGTCCGGTGCGCTACTTCTGGAGAGTATCAGCCGGGATGTGTCTGTTTGACGACCCCGCATGTTGGTTGCTTGACAGGATCTGAAAAATGAAGAAGCTGGCTCGCGTGGTTCTTCTTGTGCTGTTTGCGGTCTGGGTGGCCGTCTGGTTCTGGTTTTTCAGTTTCCAGTACAGTCCCCGCTTTTTCCAATATCACCTCGATACCCGGTTTCCGTTTCTGGCGCTCTCGCTGCTTGCGGTGGTTGTAGCGCCCCTTTCAGGATATTTTTTCATTTCCCGAACCGTCAGGGGAGTGCTCAACGCCTGCCGGGCTGCCTTGTTTCATGCCCTCGTGTCCGCGGCTCCGCTGGGTCTTTTCTGGTGTGTTTCCGCCGCCTGGGTGGCCGTCGCCAGACACGGAGGGCGGCTGGCATTCGAGGCCGACGAAGCGATGGGCAGAGGTATCGACTTCATGGTTTGTGTTGGCGTCGTCCTGCTGTCATACGTTTTCGTCGGAGCCGTGCTTTTGGTTGCAGCCTTTGTCCGCGGCAGGAAAGGACTGCGGCGCCCGCGGATCGCGCCTCCATGAGGCTCTGGTCAATACACCCCCGATATCTGGATTCGAAGGGGCTGGTTGCGCTCTGGCGGGAAAGTCTTCTGGCTCAGAAAGTTCTGCAGGGCGGCACCAAAGGATACTCCAGTCATCCCCAACTGATCCGGTTCAGGAAAACCGGAAATTCCGTGGGTGCCGTCGCCGATTATCTGAGAGGCGTTGCCGACGAGGCGGATAGCAGGGGATACCGATTCGATAGAAGCAAGATTGCCCAAAACAGGTTCGGCGGAAAAATTTCCGTAACGTCGGGACAGTCGGAATACGAATTCACGCACCTTCTGAATAAACTGAAAAAGAGAGACCCGGGACAGTATGGCCTTCTGATCAAGACATCTACGATCGAACTTCATCCCGTGTTCGAAAAAATCAGCGGTGATGTGGAGGATTGGGAAGTAGTCCAATAGTATTCCAGGACCGAGAAGGGCTGATATTTCAATTGGGAACAGCATAGGGACGCTTTCCGCACGGTAATGTCACGTTTCATGAAGGATTCAAAGCAAATAACTAACACATCAACATAATGCCCCTGATAAGTCAGCTTCCCTCGACCCGCACGGGTATTCCTCATCTGTTCGAGTGCGGGCATCCTTGCAATATGCAGTGTCCGAATTCCGGGGACCACCACTCATATTGAGCCCCGGTAATGTAGAACAAACACTTGACGACCGACATCGGGCAAAGGAGGAATCTTATGAGAAGGAAGGGCCTAACGACAGGTATTGCGTTGTGTTGTGTAATAGCCTTCTTCGGAATCGGAAAAGCCGAGACGGCCATGCCACGGATGAAAATGGGACCTCATCTTCCTGGCGATTTGCATTTGGGACAAAGTCAGCAGGTACGAAAAAAAGGCTCGGATCCCGTTATCGCTACCGAAAATGGCCCGCTCAAGGGCATCATATCCCCGGACATCAATGAGTTCCTCGGAATCCCCTATGCCGCTCCTCCGGTGGGATCGCGACGGTGGACGCCTCCCAAACTCCATGGGCGCTGGAATGGAGTGCTCGAAGCGACCCAAATGGGCAATGCGTGCCCACAGCTCGATTTTTTCGGAAATGAATTTGGCAGCGAGGATTGCCTGTTCCTGAATGTGTATACGCCGGAACTGAAAAAGAACCGTCATAAGCATAAGCACGGCCGCCTCCCGGTGATGGTATGGATCCATGGCGGTTCACTGGTATCGGGTAGCGGCGGTCAGGTTGATCCTGCACCGTTAGTGAAAAACGGCAATGTGATTGTCGTCACCTTCAATTACCGGCTTGGTATTTTAGGGTTCTTTGCCCACCCGGCGTTGGATGCCGAGGGTCATCTCAATGCGAATTACGGGCTCATGGATCAGCAATTTGTTCTTCAATGGGTGCAGCGCAATATTGCAGCTTTCGGAGGCGACCCCAATCGGGTGACGATAATCGGTGAATCAGCCGGCGGACTGAGCGTCTACTCCCAACTTGCCTCGCCAACCGCGGCGGGCCTCTTTCAACGAGCGATTGCCCAAAGCGGCGCATACTCGAGTTTTGATAATTACGGACAATCGTTTTTCCCTTTGCTGGAAGCGGAAGCGCTGGGCGCCGGTTTTGCCGGAAATATCGGCTGCGACAATCAGACTACAGAGTGCTTGCGTTCCATTTCCGACGCTCTGCTTGTTCATGCGCAACCAGGAATGTTTTATCCCATTATCGACGGGGATGTGCTTAAAGAGCCGCCGGGCATGGCTTTGGCCAGCGGTCGGTTCAACCAGGTGCCGGTTATCACCGGCACGAATCACGATGAAGCCCGGTTTGAGATCGCCCTGACCTATGACTATCAGGGGCGCCCCTTGAGCGACGCGGATTATCCTGCGGCGACAGCGGAGCATGTGGGACTGCCGGTGGATCACCCATCCGTTCAGTATCTTGTTCAGAACATGTATCCGCTGAGCAACTATCCCCCGCCTCCGGGGGTACAGAGCGCCCCTTTGGCGTTGAGTGCCTGGATGACGGATGCCTTTCAGGCCTGCCCGGGGCGGAACGCCGCACAGATGTTGTCACAATACGTTCCTACTTACATGTATGAGTTCAACGATGAGAACGCGCCGCTCAATTACGGACTCGTCCCGCCCAGTTTTCCGTTGGGCGCCTACCATTCCGCCGAGATTCAATACCTTTTCAACCATAATGGGATCCAGGCACCTTTCACCTCGGATCAACAACAACTTTCCGACACGATGATTGACTATTGGACGCAGTTCGCCAAAAGAGGAAACCCGAATTCGCCCAAGACAAGATACTGGCCTCCCTACGACGCCAGGACTGATGGGGTTCTGTCATTTTCGCCACCAACCCCTTCGGTCAAATACGACTTCGACGCCGATCACAAGTGTTCCTCGTTCTGGAACACGATTTCGACAGAATAGGCAAGAGCGGATAGCCCATCTTGATCAGCGGGTTGCCTTCTGTCGAAAATTCTTACAGCGGTCTTTGTTGTCTTGGTAACTTATTGTAACTTGTTGAAATTATGCTGTTAAGTTTTCTGGCATGGAAGTTGAATTTAGATTAAGAAAAGGTGTAAAGGTTTCCGGTTAAACATAATCAACCGAGGGAAATGTATATGAAAAAATCGCTACTGAGGTCGATGTTCCTGTTCGGTTTATTGGCATTGGCAGCGCCGGTTTGGGCCCTTTCAATTGATGGTGACTTCGAGGTAGGTCCGGCAGACGGAAAAATCGAAGAGACTACCCAACTCAATGGCGACGCGGTGGATCTGGCTTGGGTCAAGTCGATCCTCGGGGATGACGTTTCATGTGTCATAAAACATGAAAATCTGGCTGCCAGTGATTGGAAGCAGACCAACCAAGCGGGTATCTGGGCATTCTATCTCTCGGACAGCCCCGACTACTTTCTGGTCAAGACAGGAAATAACCAAGCCAACAATTTACGAACCTTCCTGTTCGCCAATAATAATTTCAAGGATTGGGCCGTACTCGACCTCGGTGATATCTATGTGGCATCAATTACAAACATTGCGAAGATAAGTTACCTGAGCGAATATAACGCGACCCCTACTCCCGAACCTGGAACAATTCTCCTCTTCGGTAGCGGGATTTTGGGTCTCCGCCTCTTTGGCAGAAAGCGCAGGAAGGCGTAAGAAGGCACCACCCGAACCACACCGCCCCCAGTTAAAAGCCCCTTGGCCTCCTCGGCCCAGGGGCTTTTGTTTTTCGGGGCTGACGGCAAATCCTATGCCTTACTGGCGGCGTTCCCCTCACTGCCACCGTCCCTCCACCGCTCCCCAAGAAAGCCCGTCCGGGTGACTTTGGGTGAGGAACATGGAATGTGCCTTTGGAAAGATTTTGACAAATACTCCTGGAAATGGTTACCATGCAGAAAAAATTTGGGCGGTACACGACAATACTAAACCATTCGCGAGAATGGGGCGGAAAGCCTACGGGTCTTACTGAGACAGCCGGGTTGCCGAAATATCCCACGATATTCGGCAATCCGGCTTTTTTGTTTTCGGATGTTACAATTTTGATGGCGTCGCAAAAGCTCACCAACTGACCTGTTGCTGCGATAGCTCTCGTCACTGCGGCGTACCTGGGTACGCCGCATTCCTCGACAAATGCGCCCCTTGCATTGGGCGCTTTTTGCTGAGCCATTCACCCTTTTTGCTTTCTTGCGAAAGCATCAATTTTGTTTGTTGAGAGAGGTAATCTTATTTATCCCATGTGTCGAATCCTTTGCATGTCACGCGTATCCAATCACCTTCGTCTTGCAGCGCTGTGCCTGTTCATCCTGGCTCTCCAGGGATGTGCGGCTATGAAAAGCGTTCAGGAGGAATTTGCGCTTTTTCCAGGGATTCCTGAAACGCAGATCGAACGAAATGTGTTTTCGGTAGCAAAAGGAGATGACGTCATTGGTCGGTTGGCAGTTATCAGACTTGAAAAGGGGGACACTCTACCGGATATCGCAAGGCACTTCAGTTTGGGGTTCAATGCGATCAGTGCAGTTAACCCAAAGGTAGACGTATGGGTGCCTGCGGCCGGAGAGCGTGTCCTGTTGCCTCTGAGCTTTATCCTTCCGGACGTTCCCAGAAAAGGTATCGTGATCAACCTGGCCACCATGAGGCTCTTTCAATTCAAGGAGGATCGCAAATTACTGGTGGTGTCGACCTACCCGGTTGGTATCGGTACCGAAGAGCGGCCATCGCCCACAGGTCCAATGCGTGTGGAGCGCAAGGCGCCCCGGCCGACCTGGTATGTGCCTGCCTCAATAGCTGAAGATCATCGAAAAAAGGGAGATATTCTACCTGCAGCAGTTCCGCCGGGGCCTGAAAATCCGTTGGGAGAATATGCGCTGTATTTGAGCAGGCCGAGTTATTTGATGCATGGCACAAATAAACCTGCCAGCATCGGTCTCAGGGCAAGCAATGGCTGCATAAGACTGTATCCGGAAGATGTGGAAAGACTCTATAAAGGTACTTCGGTCAAGACACCTGTCCTCATCGTTAACCAGCCATATCTTTTAGGTCGGCGCGGTAATGTGGTTTACCTTGAGGCTCATGTGCCTCTGGAAGGCATGGACGCTGAATTTGACGGTGTATTGGCAAAATTGAGAAAAATCGAAAAGGATTCGGGACGTGCCCTTAACTGGAGCAAAGTCAAGGAAATATTGGCCGAGGCCCGCGGTATTCCGGTACCTGTATTCGAGCTTATTGAAGGAAGCCGAAAAAATGTCGCGAAACCGATTAGAGTTAAACATCCGGAAACCTTGTATGGCAGACCTGAACCTCCGGAACTGACACTGGAGGCATGGTATGTTTTGGCTGCCGATATGCGGGACGAGATTGGTGCCAGGAGGATTGCCGCCATTATCAACCACCAGGGTCCGCCAATCCCGGCAAGAGTGTTATCAAGGAGCAATCGTTACCGTGTTATGGCCGGTCCTTTCAATGACGCCAATGAGGCAAAAAATGCGGTCAAGCGATTGAAATTCGATTTGGACATAGACGGCATATTGATTAAACCTGTCCGGAAAGGACAGTCGACCCATGTTTTTTAAGAAAGGGGGTGAGTAGGGAAAGATTTATGTCCGTTGGTACTCTCAATGACAACGCTGAATAACAAGGAGGTATTAGTGATGAAAAAACGTCTTTTGCTGATTTCCATGATGCTGGTTCTCCCCGTTTTGTTTATCGGTTGTGCAACATCCCGTGACCTTGAGGAAGTTCAGGCAGAGCAAAGAATGCTTGATGCGAAAGTTGATCAGGCATTGCAGGATGCGCAAGCTGCCAAGGCTTCAGCCGATGCGGCCGGGCTTAAAGCAGATGAAACATCAGCCCGCGCCGAAGCCGCCATAGCGGCGGCAGAGGAAAGGGAAAGGCTCGCAGATGAAAAGGCACAAAGAGCTGATGCCGCTTTCGAGAAATCGATGAGGAAATAAACTGGTTTTGACTGAACTGGTAAATTTGATGG
>Ga0214472_10001731_pt1 | contig 23908 bp, 28 predicted proteins | sample RVTome_6_FD_207662 | JGI IMG/M metagenome (GOLD analysis project Ga0214472, IMG submission 207662) | Soil microbial communities from uranium-contaminated site in the Upper Colorado River Basin, Wyoming, United States - RVT140D175 | ecosystem: Environmental > Terrestrial > Soil > Contaminated >...
TGTCGTCGTCGGCTCCGGCCGGCGACGTCGTCCGCTCATCGACCTCGACCAGGTCGGGGACCACGTACGACTTGTCCTCGTCCGGCGCGACCAACGGGCGTGAAGCCGGCGGTCGCCCGGTGCCGTCAGGCGCCGCGAAGGCGTCGTCGCGGGTCGCTATGAGGTCCTCGGTCGTGAGTGCGGTCCTGGCCGGATGGATGAGCGTGGCGCTCGACGGCCGGGTCCCGTGCTCGCCGGCCTGCTCGACCTCGATCATGCCGGCAACGATCCCGGTCCGCCCGAGAGCGATCTCGGAGAGCTTGTGCAGCTCTCGCTCGATGTCGGAGACCGCGATCCTCAGGTCCTGCAGCCTCCGGTCGAGGGTGGCTTTCTCGGTTCGGGACTCGGCGACGATCTCGTCTGCTCGCTCCCTGGCGTTGTCGACGATCCGCTCGGCCTGATGCTGGGCGGTCGAGATGCGGTCTGCCGCGTCGATCTTGGCCCGCTTGACCAGGTCCTCGGACTGCGCCCGGGCGGTCGACTCGAGGGCATCCGTCGCCGCGGCGGCCTTGGAGCGCAGCTCGGCTGCCTCGTTCTCGGCCACGGTGACGAGATCGTGCGCTTCGGCTCGCCTGCTCTCCTTGTACTCGTCCGTCTCGGACTTGACCCTCGCCCGAAGGTTCTTCGCCTCGGTGACCGCCGAGGAGATGAGCGTCTCGGCCTCGCGGCGGCTCTTGGCGAGGTGCTCCGCCGCTTCCGACGCCGTCGTGGCCCTGCGGGCCTCGGCGTCCGCCCTCGCTTCGCCGACGAGGCGCTGCGAGGTCTCCTCGGAGTCGTGGAGCATGGCGCGGGCCTGGGCTCTCGCCTCTTGCACGAGGATCTCGGCGTCCTCCTTCATCGCCTCGGCCTCGGCCATGGCCGACGTGAGCACCTCGTCGGCCTGGGCGCGCACTGCGTCTGCGTTGGCGGAAGCAGCCTCGACGATCCCGTTCGCCTGGGCACGCTCCCTGTCGGCGGCTGCCAGCGCCTCGGCCTTCTCGCCCTCGGCCTCGTCGATGAGCCGCTGGGCGGTCAGGCGGGCCTCGGACACGAGGTCCTCGGCCTGCGACATCGCCTCGGTGATCTGACGCTTGGCGTCTGTCGCGGCCGCGGCGAGGCGGCGCCGCCCTTCCTCGTCGGCTTCGGCGAGCATCTCGTCGTGGGTGCGCTGGGCGGCCACGAACGTGCGCCTCACGGCCTCGCTCGAATCCTCGGCCTCGTCCAACCGCCGCTCCAGCGCAGCGACGATCGTCTCGTACTCGCGCAGCGAGTCGGCGAGCCTGGTCATGACGGCGTCGACCTCGGCTGGGTCGTACCCGCGGCGGCGCACCACGGAGAAATGGTGCAGGTCGACGGTCGATGACTCGATGCGCATCTCAACAACCTCCCAGACCGCTCCGCCCGTTCAGCCCCTACGACCTCAGCGGAAGCGACCAAGGTGGTCGCCGTGTACACGACAGACCGGGGATGGTACCGAGTTCGCGAAATCCAAAGCAAGTATCCGCAGGACCTTGCCCTGGACCGCTTGCGTCCAATACCCTTGCGTCATGGAGCGAATCACCGTCGACATCCCCAAGGAATGGCTGTCAGTCGCCGATATCTGCGAGTACATGGGGGTGAGCACCTTCGTGGTCACGTCCCAGCTGCGGAGCGGGGGGCTCCCGGCCGTCAAGTTCGGGCGGGAGTGGCGAGTGTCCCGCCTCGACTTCGAGAACTGGATCAACGAGCAGCGCGCGGCAACGCGCGAGTCAGTGGAGTATCGATGAGCGGCGACGAGCACGAACGGATCGACGAGTCGACCGAGGGCGACCAGACGGCGAGGCGGCCACGCGACCCTGCGGCGACGTTCACGAGCGCCATGGTGGTGTACATCTTCATCAACCTCGTCTTCGCCCTCCCGCTCATCATCGCCCCCGTGTCGTTCTTCGATCTCATCGGCCTCGACGCCACCGTCGCCGACCAGTTGGGCGGCCTTCGATGGGTGGGGGCGGTCGTGCTCGCCTGGGCGATCTCGGGGATCCTGGTGCTCGCCAGACCCGGCGGCCGTGCGATCTTCGTGACGACCGGCGCCTTCCAGCTCACGCTGGGAGCGCTCGCCTTCCTCTACTCGTGGTCGATCGGTGAGTACGAGTGGTCGACCTGGTACCAGGCGTTCGCCTCGGTCGTGCTGATCCTGGGCTCCGTCTATCTGTGGTGGGCCCGCCTCCAGGGCCGGAAGCTGTTCAAACGCCAAGTGTGAGCCGCGGCCGGGTCGTCGGACCGTGCCGACCGACGACCCGGTGTCAGTTGAGTGACAGCACCGTTTCCGGGGCCTGGTACTCCTGGCCGATGGACTCGGCGACCGCAGGGTGCGTCATCCGCCCGCCTGCCACGTTGATCCCCTTGAGCAGCTCCGGGAACCGAGTGACGGCGGCGCCGAGCCCGCCCGCCAGCGCCACGACGTACGGGAGCGTGGCGTTCGTGAGGGCGTACGTCGAGGTGTTGGGCACTGCACCGGGGATGTTGCCGACCGCGTAGTGGACCACGTCGTCGACGGTGTACACCGGGTCGGCGTGCGAGGTCTCGTGGGCGGTCTCGATGCACCCGCCCTGGTCGATCGAGATGTCCACGACGACACTGCCGGGCCGCATCGACTTGATGTGCTCCGCCGTCACCACCGTCGGCGCCCGCGCCCCGGCGACGAGAACCGCCCCGACCACCAGGTCGGAGACGGGGGCGAGCTCATCGATGGCGTGGATCGATGACCGGATCGTCGTGAACCGGCCCCAGTGGAGCTCGTCGAGGTGGCGCAACCGTTCGACGTTGATGTCGAGGATGACCACGTCTGCGCCCATCCCGGCCGCGATCATGGCTGCGTTCGTCCCGGCGCTGCCTGCTCCCACCACGGTGACCCGCGCCGGGGCGACCCCGGGTACGCCTCCGACGAGAACGCCCCGCCCGCCGCGCGGTTTCTCGAGATAGTGGGCCCCCGCCTGAGCGGCCAGCCTGCCGGCGATCTCGCTCATCGGCGCCAGCAGAGGCAGTGCCCCGGACGGCAGCTCGACCGTCTCGTAGGCGATGGCGGTGGCGCCGCTGCCCATGAGCCCCTCGGCTTGGCGCGGGTACGCCGCCAGGTGCAGGTAGGTGAAGAGCGTCTGGCCGGCGGTCAGCTTGGCGATCTCGGCGATCTGCGGCTCTTTCACCTTGAGGATGATCTCGGCCTCGGCGAACACGTCGTCGGCGGCCGCGACGATCTCGGCGCCGGCGGCGACGTAGTCGTCGTCCGAGATCGACGACGCCTCACCGGCACCCCGCTGGACGAGAGCCCGGTGGCCCCGCGCCGTCAGCTCGCGCACGCCGACCGGTGTGATGGCGACGCGGTACTCCTCCGTCTTGATCTCGGTCGGCACTCCGATGAGCAAGCTTCCTCCTGCGTCCAGTGTCGCCGAAGTCTGCCAGACGACCTGGGGAGGTGCACCCATCCGTGTCCGCGAAAGAGGACGGCCCTGCCAGCGCATGGACCGTCCTCCGCCTCCCCTGAGCCCCGCCTCCGCCCGTACGGCTCGAGCGGCCTCTCGACCGCAGGCTACCGCGCGATCCGAGTCCCCACCGGACCGTTACCGTTGCAAGCATGGCATTGCACCAGACGGCGGCGCTGCTGCTCGACACGTCGCCGGGCACCGGCTTCGACGGGCCGAAGCTCCTCGCCCCCTACGGCCGCTCGACCCTCGTGGAGCACGTCGTGTCGCAGGCGCTCGAGTGGCCGGTCGCCGCCGTCGTCGTCGTGCTCGGGCCGGACGGCGAGGCCGTCGCCGAAGCGGTCGAACTGACGCCGGCCATCGTGGTCATCGACTCCGAGTGGGCAGAGGGCTCGGCGGCACCCCTGCGGGTCGGCCTCGACCTGTTGCTGCGCATCGGCGGATTCGACGGCGCCCTCGTCGCCCACGCCGACCAGCCGAACATCGCCCCGGACGTCGTCGCCGCCGTCGTCGAGCGGGGCATGCGCAAGCCGATGACGGTTGCCCGCTACCGCTATGCACACGGTGCCCCTTACTTGGTCGCCGCCGAGATCTGGCAGCGGCTGATGGGCATCGAAGGAGACGCCGATCTCGACCAACTGCTCGTCACCCACTCGAACTGGATGGACGAGGTCTGGGTGACCCAGCTGGCGCCGCGCCGCGTCGAGTCGCCGCTCGACCTCGCCGAGGTCGCTCCTCACTGACGGGTCTCCGAGGTCTGGCGAGCCGCCATGCGCGGTCGGTATGCTCGTCGCCCCACGGACCCGGGCGCCGCCGCGGTGGGGTCAGCACCAGGCGACGTAGCCGAAAGGACGGAGGATGGCGTCGATCGATGCGATCGAGGGGATAGGCCACAAGCATGCGACGACGTTGCGCAAATCCGGTGTGCGCACGACGGAGAAGCTGCTGAGGGTGGCGGGGGGGAAGAGGGGTCGCAAGGCGCTCTCGGAATCGACCGGCGTTTCGGAATCGACCTTGCTGGCGTGGGTCAACCGGGCCGACCTGATGCGCGTCAACGGGATCGGCGAGGAGTACTCGGACCTCCTCGAGGCCGCCGGCGTGGACACGGTCAAGGAGCTACGGCGCCGCAACGCCGCCAACCTCCTCAAGGCCATGGTCGAGGTGAACGCCAAGAAGAAGCTGGTGCGGAGGCTCCCGACGGAGTCGATGGTGGATCGCTGGGTGGAGAGTGCCAAGGCGCTCGCCGCCATGGTCACGCACTAGTAGGCGGGCACGGCATTCCACGCGACGAAGGGGCCCCGGAGGGCCCCTTCCCTGATCTCGCCGGAGATCGTCACTTCGTCGTCGTGGTTGCCTTCTTGGCGGCCGGCTTGGCGGCCGTCCCGGTCTTCTTGGCGGCCGGCTTGGCCGCGGGCGTCGCCTTCTTGGCCGTCGTCGCGCTCTTGGTGGTCGTCGCCTTGGCGGCGGGTGCCGTCTTGGCGACAGTCGCTTTGCGGGCAGGCGCTTCCTTGGCGGCGGGAGCCACCTTCGGCGCCGGCTTCACCTCGGGGCTGAAGCTCTCGCGCCACGCGGTGAGAGCGTTCTCGAGCTGGTCGCGCAGCTTGTCGACCTTGCCTTGCACCTTGTCGAGGTCGACGCGGCTCTGGATGTCCTCGACCACGTTGCGGCTCCGGATCTGATCGATGACCTTCTCGCCCTCGAGCGAGAGCTCTTCGAATTGGTCCTGGGCTCCGTCGGCGACCTTCGACGTGTATCCGGCGAGCTTGGCGCCGTACTCACGGGCTCGACGGCTCGCCACGACGGGCGCCCCGACGGCGGCATAGAGCGCCTTCGTTGCGATTTCCTGGGTCTTCATGACTCCTCCTGGTTGTTCTGGTTCTCGCTGGTGAAGCTGTGATAGATCTGCACCAGCGCCTGTTTTTGACCGTGGGTCAGTTGGTTGTCCGCATCGATGGACTCGACGACGGTGGGGCGCTCGATACCCTCGAGCAACCCTGCCCGTTCGTAGAGCGCCTCAGCCCTGATGGACAGGGCCCTGGCGATCGACTTGAGGATCTCGGCCGATGGGGTTCTCAGTCCTCGCTCGATCTGACTCAGGTACGGATTCGAGATGCCGGCAACGTCTGCGAGCTTGCGCAGCGACATGGCAGAACGCTCTCGCTGTTGCCGAATGAAGTCTCCGAGGTCGAGGAGAGCCTTGTTGGCCATGCTTGCATCATGCCGCACTTCGCTAACTTTTGCAAGCGGGGGGCGGAGCGGGGGGCGGGGCGGGCCGGGGCGTGCACGACGACCCGGTCGCCCTCACCCGGTCCGACTCGGGTCACCCGGGTTTACCATCAACGCCGGGGAGGAGCCGAAGCGGTGCGGACGCGGGACAGCGGAACAGGAGATGAGTCCTTGATAATCGTCATGGCGCGCGATGCGACCGCCGAGGACGTCCGGCACGTGATCGAGCGTCTCGCCGACATCGGGGCCGAGGCGCACGTCTCGGAGGGCCGCTTCCGCACGGTCATCGGAGCCGTCGGCGATCGCGACGTCATCCAGCAGCTCCCATGGGAGGCGTTCCAAGGGGTCGAGCGAGCCGTGCCCGTCCTCAAGCCGTTCAAGTTCGTGAGCCGCGACTTCCAGTCGGAGGACAGCATCGTCGAGGTTGGCGGGGTCGCCGTCGGCGGGGGCAGCTTCGGCGTCATAGCCGGCCCGTGCGCCGTCGAGTCCAGGGATCAGCTGTTCGCCTCCGCCGAGGCGGTTGCGGCTGCCGGTGCCAACATCCTGCGCGGCGACGCCTTCAAGCCGCGCTCCTCTCCGTACTCGTTCCAGGGTCTCGGCGAGAAGGGGCTCGAGTTGCTCGCCGAGGCGCGTGCCGAGTTCGGGCTCCCGTTCGTCGCCGAGGTGCTCGATCCCCGCGACGTCGAGCTCATCAGCTCGTACGCCGATCTGATCCGCGTCGGTACTCGCAACATGGCCAACTTCACGCTGCTGGCAGAGCTCGGACGCCAGCCGAAGCCCGTGATGCTCAAGCGGGGCTTCACCGCGACGATCGAGGAGTGGCTCAACGCCGCCGAGTACATCTACAAGGAGGGCAACCACGACGTCATCCTGTGCGAGCGCGGCATCCGCACCTTCGAGACGTCGACCCGCAACACCCTCGACATCTCGGCGGTCCCCGTCATCCAGGGTCTGTCGCACCTACCGATCATCGTCGACCCGAGCCATTCAGGAGGGCATCGCGAGCTGGTTGCTCCGCTGACTCGCGCCGCCGTGGCCGTCGGGGCGGACGGATTCCTCGTGGACGTCCATCCGGCGCCGGAGACGGCGCTCGTCGACGGCGCCCAGGCGATCCTCCCCAGCGAGTTCGCCGCCCTCATGGCGGACGTCCGCGACCTCGCCGCCATCGTCGGCAAGTCGCTCTGATCAGTGCCGGTCGCAGGAATACTCGGAACCGGCCTGATCGGTGCTTCGATCGGCATGGGGCTGCGGCAAGCAGGGTGGCATGTGCGCGGCTGGGATGAGGACGAAGGAACGCTCCGGACGGCCTTTGAGCGAGGCGCCCTCGACGAGACCGCTGCCGGTGTCAGCGATGTCGCCGTAGGAGCCGACCTGTTCGTCATCGCCCTCCCGCCGCGGGCGACGCGCCACGCAGTGGCCGACCTCGTCGGGGAGGTGCTCACCATCGATGTTGCCGGCGTGAAGGCGCCGATCGTGTCGGCCGCCGCCCGAGGGGCCCGTTTCGTCGGCACGCACCCGATGGCGGGCCGCGAGGTGAGTGGTCCGCAGGCGGCCTCGAGCTCGCTCTTCAAGGGAGCCGCCTGGGTCGTCGCCACGGACGGAGCCTCCGAAGCGGATCTTGCGTCCGTCGAGGGCGTCGTCCGGCTGCTCGGCGCCCGCCCGGTGAGAATGACCGCGGTGGCCCACGACGAGCTGGTCGCCGCCATCAGCCACGTGCCGCAACTCCTGGCGGCGGCGCTCGTGACGGAGGCCGTCGGCGCAGACGGAGCCCTCGATCTCGCCGCCGGCAGCTTCCGCGACCTCACGAGGGTGGCCGCCTCCGACCCTGCCCTGTGGGTCGAAGTGCTCGATGCGAACCGGGAGGCGGTCTCGGCGACGCTCGCCCGCCTCAAGCGAAGGCTCGACGAGTTCGAGGCCAGCCTGGTCGACGCTCCAGCCCTCGGCGGCCTCCTCGCCGCGGCCCGCGATGCCCGCTCGTCGCTCACGGCCCGAGTCACGTCTGTGAGCATCGCCCTGGCAGACCGGCCGGGCGAGCTCGGCAAGGTCGGCCACGCCTTCGAGGAGTCCGGGGTGGACGTCCGCGACATCCAGTTGCGCCATTCGCCACACGGCGGTGGGGGAGTGCTCACCATCTCGGTTCGCCCCGGTGACGGCGACCGACTCAGGGTGAGCCTGCAGGCAGCGGGCCTTCTCGTGATCGACTGAGCGAGGGTCCCCGACCGAGAGTCCCGGTTTCCCAGTCATCGATCCCGCCGCGGCGGTAACTTGAGCCGCCACCGTGAAGGGAGCCGCATGGGGGTGCCACGCCCCGAGCTGACGATGGGGATCGAGGAGGAATACCTCATCGTCGACCGTGAATCGCGGGACCTCGTCCGCGATCTTCCCGACGGCCTGATGAGCCGGTGCGAGGAGATCCTGGGACCACAGGTCAGTCCCGAGTTCCTCCGCTGCCAGATCGAGGTCGGTACGAACGTGTGCCCGACCGTGGCGGCGGCGAGGGCCGACCTGAAGCGTCTCCGGAGGACGATCGCCGACGTGACCAGCGACTTCGGGCTCGCTCCGATCTCGGCGTCGACTCACCCGTTTGCGGCGTGGAGCGAGCAACAGCACACCGACAAGGAGCGGTACCGGCTCCTGGCGAAGGCCATGGCGGGAGTCGCCCAGCGGCTCGTGATCTGCGGGATGCACGTGCACGTCGGAATCGAGGATCCCGACTTGCGCATCGACCTCATGAACCAGGTCGTCTACTTCATGCCCCACCTGCTGGCGCTGTCGACGTCATCTCCGTTCTGGGGAGGCCAGGACACCGGGCTGAAGAGCTACCGCACCTCCATCTTCAGGACGCTTCCTCGCACAGGGCTCCCGGATGAGTTCTCCACCTGGGCCGACTACAGCAGGCACGTCGCCGTCCTCGTCGACGCCGGCGTGATCGAGGACGCCACCCGGCTGTGGTGGGACGTCAGGCCGAGCGCCCGGTACCCCACCCTCGAGATGCGCAGCCCGGACATCTGCACGAGCATCGACGATGCCTTGGCCATCGCAGCCGCCTTCGTTTGCCTGCTCTCGATGCTCTACCGCATGCGCACGACGAACCAACGCTGGCGGATCTACTCGCGGATGCTCATCGAGGAGAACCTGTGGCGGGCGCAGCGCTACGGCTTCTCGGAGCCGCTCATCGACTTCGGCCTCGGCGAGCTCGTCCCGTACCCGGCGCTCCTCGAGGAGCTCATATCACGGGTCGAGCCGGATGCCGAGATGCTCGGGTGCGTGGGCGAGATCCACCACCTTCGGACGATCGTGAGCGAGGGGACGAGCGCAGACAAGCAGCTCGGCGTCTACCGGGCGGCCATCGCCGGCGGCTCGTCCGAGCAGGAGGCGCTGCTGGCAGTCGTCGACTTCCTCATCGAGGAGACCGTGCGAGGCACCTGACGCTCGTCGTCTCGCATCGGTCGTCACCCCCGCAGGTAACCTCGCCCGGATGGAGCGGCTGCGTATCGCTTGCGCCCAGATCAACACGAACGTCGGTGACATCGCAGCGAACGTCGCCTCCATCCTCGACGCCATGGCGTGGGCCGAGTCACACCATGCCGACCTGGTCCTCCTACCCGAGCTGGCGGTCACCGGCTACCCACCTGAGGATCTGGTGCTGCGCGATGGCTTCGTCGACGCCAACCTGGAGGGGCTGCAGCAGATCGCGGCGGCGTCTCGCGAGACCACCGCAGTCGTCGGCTTCATCGACCGGGTCTCATTCGACGGTCCCGACGATGACGCGGTGGCGCGTGGCATCGCCAACGCCGCGGCAGTCGTGTCCCACGGACGGATCGGCGGCGTGTACCACAAGGTCCTGCTCCCGAACTACGGGGTGTTCGACGAGGCTCGGTATTTCGTGCGCGGCCGCCAGCCGGGACGGATCTGGCTGCTTGACGGGGTCCCTCTCGGCATCTCGGTGTGCGAGGACATCTGGTCACCGACGGGACCGCCTGCCGTGCAGGCCGACGGCGGCGCCGTGGTCCTCCTCAACATCAACGGCTCGCCATACCACGAGGGCAAGGGGAGGGAGCGGGCCAGGCTGCTGGCGAGCGAGGCGAGGCGCTCCGGCGTGCCGGTCGTCTACCTCAACATGGTGGGCGGCCAGGACGAGCTCGTCTTCGATGGCGAATCGATGGTGTTCGATGGCGCAGGCGCGGAGATCTACATGGCGTCCCAGTTCACCGAGGAGCGCTTCATCGTCGACCTCCCGGTCGGTCGTCCGCAAGCTCCCCCTGCCGGGGCCGTGCCACTCCCGGGTGTCAGGGGACGCGGCACGGCCGGGCCGGCGCCGCCGGCGACGATGCCCCGCCTGTCCGAGGAAGCCGAGGTCTACACGGCGCTCGTGACCGGCCTGCGCGACTACGTCGGAAAGAACGGTTTCCACGACGTGGTGGTCGGGCTGTCGGGAGGGATCGACTCCGCCCTCACGTGCGCCATCGCCGTCGACGCCCTCGGCCCCGACGCCGTGTTGGGCGTGACGATGCCGACCCGCTACAGCTCGGAAGGCTCGCGGCGCGACTCGGAGGACCTCGCCAAGCGGCTCGGGTGCAGGTTCGACGTCGTCCCGATAGACGACGTCTTCGCCGCCTACCTCGAGACGCTCGCCCCGGTCTTCGCCGACACACCTCCCGGGGTCGCCGAGGAGAACCTGCAGGCGAGGATCCGCGGAGCCGTGCTCATGGCCATCTCGAACAAGTTCGGCTCGATGGTGGTCGCCACCGGCAACAAGTCGGAGATGGCGGTCGGCTACGCCACGCTGTACGGCGACATGGCAGGCGGGTTCGCGGTGCTCAAGGACGTGTTCAAGACGACCGTCTACCGGCTGGCGGAGTGGCGCAACCGTGACATCGAGGTCATCCCGCGGGCGATCATCGAGAAGCCGCCATCCGCAGAGTTGCGGCCCGGACAGCTCGACACGGACTCGCTGCCGGACTACGACATCCTCGACGAGATCCTCCGCCGCTACGTCGAGCTCGACATGTCCGTCGACTCGGTCGTCGGCGGCGGCCTCGACCTGGACCTCGTGCGGATGGTGGCGCGCATGGTGGATCGCAACGAGTACAAGCGGCGCCAAGCGCCTCCGGGCGTGCGGATCTCCCGCAAGGCGTTCGGGCGCGACAGGAGGCTCCCCATCACGAACGGGTACCGCCCATCGTGATGTTCGGTGACGTGCTCGTCGACGGGGTCGCCGTGCCATTCGACTCTGCGGCCGTCTCGGTGATGGACGCCGGCCTGCAGCGCGGCTACGGGTGCTTCGAGACGATCCGGGCGTACGGAGGCGTCCCGTTCCGCTTGGAGGGGCACCTGCGCCGGCTCGAGACGAGCGCCTCGTTGCTCGCTCTCGAGCTTCCGGACCCGTCCTCCTTGGCGGCATGGGTGACCGATCGGGCGGGCGCCGGCGGCGACTGCGTGGTCAGGATCCTCGTGACGGGAGGAGGCTCGGAGGGGCGGCCGAGCACGCGGGGACACACGGTCGTGATGGCCGAGTCGCTCGGCCGCGTCCCGGTTCCGTTCCGGGTCCGGCCGGTCGTCGCCCCGTGGCATCCCGATGGGATGGCATCCGAGCTGACGGGCGCCAAGACCCTCTCGTACGCACCGAACCTGGCGGCGACCATGGCAGCGCAGCGTGCCGGCTTCGACGACGCCCTCCTCCTGGGACGCAGCGGCGCCGTCCTCGAGGGGCCGACTTACTCCGTCGGGTGGATCGGGGACGGCGTGCTCGCCACTCCCGGGCTCGAGCTCGGGGTGCTCGCATCGATCACCCGGGGCGTCGTGCTCGAGCTCGCCGCCCAGCTCGGGATCGCAGTCGAGGAGGGGAGGTTCTCCCTCGACGAGATGACGAGCGCCGCCGAGCCGTTCGCCATGTCGACGAACAAGGAGGTCCTCCCGATCGCCGCTATCGGAGATCGATCGTGCAGCTCGGGGCCAACGGTGCCGAAGCTGGCGGCGGCGTTCGACGATCTGGTGCGGCGCGAGACCACGTGACCAACCACCTCTCTCTCATCGAACGGATCGACGACCTCTACCGCGCCGTGGTGACGTCACCCGAAGGTTGGAGTGAGCAGTCCTTCGCCGAGTGGGCTTCCGAGATCGGCCTCGATCCACCTGCCAAGGACGTCATGAGGCACGTGCGGCGGGCGCTCAGGTCGGCGCAGAAGCTGGCGAGGAGCGGGCATCAGGTCGACGCGATCGACGAGGCGGATTGGGAGGGCAGGGTCGACTCCGTGCTGGGAGCCCAGGCGTGGCGTCCCACCCTCGACATCGGCCGGATCGGCCTCGAAGTGAGCCCGTCGCCCGAGCTGTTCGACGACGTCCGCAGGAGGTTCCGCCTGGTCCACTCCGAGCTGTGGCTGGCAGGCGTCGACTACGAGGAGTGGGCCGCCGGCCGGCCCTGAAGCCACCTCGAGCACCGGGCCGGCCGGCGGGCTCCGCGGTAGGCTGGCCCGATGAGGTGGGCGGTGGCAGCCGGTGGGGTGATCGTGAGCGCCGCGCTCGTCACCGCGTGTTCCGGCGGCGATGTGGCGCAGACGACGACGACGGCGCCCGCCGACGGCTCCCTCTCCGCCCGTGCGGTGACGGAGGCGCCCAGCACCTCGACGACGGCGGATTCCGGCTCGACGTCCTCTCAGCAGTCGTCGACGACATCAGTGCTCGAGCGCCCTGAGTATCGGATCGTGAGCCGAGTCGAAGGACTGGACGGTGACACCGTCGTGGTGCTGCTCGACCCGACGAGCTACGCGGCGCTCACCGACATCGACCTGCAGACGATCGTCGAGGACATCGTCGAGCGCTTTCCGCCGATTCTCACGATGCACGTGCTCGACGACCAAGCGGCCGCCGATGTCGTCGTGCGCGAAGGAGAGGAACCGACGGAAGAAGGTCAGGAGATCCTCGCTGCCCATTACCTCGTCCGGTTGGAGGACGGCATCCGGCTGGTCTACCAAGGCCCGTTCGCGGCAGCCGGCAGCATCATCATCGGGTCCTGAAAGCAGAATATGCAGGCCCCCCAGGGGGGACGAGGGGGCCTGCATATTACTCGGAATGAGCATACCGAGTCGCAGGATCTTAGAGAACCGCTCGGGACTGCGTCGAGTTGGGTCACCTCCGCAGCCGCAACCACCCCCTCGAATCCGATCGCCGTATCGGCGCGCCCCGAGCCTGCGGCGCCTGGGTGCTGCATACACTCGGCCGCGGAAGGAGGTGGCCGTGGAGCGGTTGACGGCTTACTCGCACGGGGCCGGTTGAGCATGCAAGCTCGGTCCTGACGAGTTGGCGCAAGTCTTGCGCCCTTTGCACAACATGGGTCCCGTCAGCCACCCGGACCTCATCGTCGGGATCGGTGGTAGCGACGACGCGGGTGTCTACCGGCTCACCGACGACGTCGCCCTCGTGCAGACGGTCGACTTCTTCACGCCGGTTGTCGACGAGCCCTACGACTGGGGTCGGATCGCGGCGGCCAATGCGCTCTCCGACGTCTACGCCATGGGTGGAACCCCCCTGACCGCCCTCCAGATCGTCGCCTGGCCGAGGGACAAGCTGCCGCTCGACATGCTGGGCGAAGTGATGCGAGGAGGCGTCGATGTGCTCTCCACAGCCAGTTGCACGCTTCTCGGCGGCCACTCGATCGACGACGACGAGCCGAAGTACGGCATGGCCGTCACCGGCCTGGTGCATCCCGACGAAGTCGTCACGAACGCCGCAGCCAAGGTGGGCGACGTCCTGGTGCTCACCAAGGCCCTGGGTACGGGGATCATCACCACCGCCATCAAGCGCGACCGGGTGCTCCCCGGCCAGCGGGACGCCGTGGTCGACCTGATGGCGACGCTCAACGACGGCGCCGCCCGGGCGATGCGGAGGATCGGCGTGAGAGCAGCCACCGACGTCACCGGATTCGGTCTGCTCGGGCACCTCGGCGAGATCGTCAAGGCGAGCGGCGTCAGCGCAGTCGTCGTGGCTGCCGACGTCCCGGTCCTCGACGGCGTCGTCGAGCTCGCAGCAGAAGGCGTAGTGCCGGGGGGCACCGATCGCAACATCGCATCCACGGCGCGGTACACCACGTTCGCCCCGGGCGTGGCGGAGGCGCTTCGGGTCGTGCTGGCCGATGCCCAGACGAGCGGGGGCCTGCTCATCGCCGTCGACCGCCCCCTCAGTGGCGCCCTGCTGCAGGCGCTGCACGACGAGAACGTCACCGGCGCCGTCGTCGGTGAGATCGTGGGGCGCGACTTCGCAGACGGTCCGGCGGGACGGATCACCGTGACATGAGTGACGAGCATGCAGACGTCGAGCGGCTCGCCGCCATCGCAGCCGCCCTGTCGATCGGCGCGATCGAGCGGCACATCTTCCTGTGCGCCGAGCAGACGACACCGCGATGCTCGACGTACGAGGAGTCATCGGCGGTCTGGAGTCACCTGAAGCGCCGCCTCAAGGAGCTCGACATCGCATCGCCGCCGCCGACGTGGCGCGGGACGAACGTTGGTGAACCGCCGCCGCCGACGCCGCCGGGGCGAGGCTGCGTGCTGCGGACCAAGGCCGACTGCCTACGCCTCTGCGAGCAAGGCCCGATCGCCGTCGTCTACCCGGATGGCGTCTGGTACCACTCGGTCGACGTCGACGTCATGGAGAGGATCGTGGTCGAGCACCTCGTCGGAGGCATCCCGGTTGAGGACCACGTGTTCGCCACCGACCCGCTGGATGGACGGCAACGATGACGACTGCGCGCAGGATCCTCTGGTGGCTCGGGTTCGGGTGGATGGCTTGGCGCCTGCTCGGCCCCGAGATCGAGCCGCGGTTTCGCGGTCCGCAAGAGCGTCCGATCCGGGTACCGGGGAGGAGCGTCTTCGTCGGAGACATCGAGCTGTTCGTCCGCCAGGCCGGCGACCCCGGATCTCCACCGCTCGTGCTCGTCCACGGGTGGGGATTCGACGGTGAGATGACGTTCTACAGGGTGATCGAGCCGCTCGCCGAGGACTTCAGGGTCATCGTTCCCGACCATCGCGACCACGGGAAGTCGGACTGGGTGAGGGGGCCGCTGACGGTCGAGAGGATGGCAGACGACCTCGCCGGCGTGCTCGACGCCATCGGCGTCGAGACCTTCGCGATGTTCGGGTACTCGCTCGGTGGAATGGTGGCCCAGGAGCTCGTGAGGCGCCACCCGGGCAGGGTCACCAAGCTCGTGCTCGGCGCCACGGCCGCCTGGCCGGTGTACAGGAGACGCCCTCTCGCAAGGGCCGCCTTCTGGGTCGGCAGGGCGCTGGCGAGGGTGAGTCGCAACGAGTTCGCCGCCATCTCGCGGCGGCTCATGGCCCGCACGGGAGCATTGCTTCCGGAGCACGAGCGCTGGATGCACGCCGCCCTGTTGCGCCGCGACCCGACCCTCCACTACGAGATCGGCCGCGCCGCCTGGCTGTTCGACTCGCGCCTCTGGATCGAGTCACTCGGCGTCGACACGATGGTGATCGTCCCCACGGACGACTTCGTCGTCTCGCCGACTGCGCAACGCCAGCTCGCCTCGCTCGTGGGAGGCGACCGGGTGGTGGAACTCACCGGAGCGGGCCATGAATCGATCATGACCCGCTCCGATGACTACGTGAAGCAGATCAAGGCGTTCTTGCTGGAGTGAGCCGGCCGGACGGTCAGCCGTCCGAGGCGTGGGTCTCCACGTTCATGACCTTGACGACGGCTGCGACGATGCCGATCACCATCAGGAGCACGAGAAGTTTCTTCACGGTCCCTCCTTTCTCCTGGCGGGGCCAATTCTATGCCACCTGTGTCGACGAGCGGCCGACTCCTCGGCGGAACCCGACGACGCCGCCGGTAGCCTTGTTGCGATGGACGCCCGCGACCGACGTACGCTCATCGGCTCCCTGTGGGCGCTTCTCATCCTCACGGTCCTGGTCGTGCTCGGCGGCGCCGTCGTGAGGGCGACGGGCTCGGGCGCCGGATGCGGACCCTCGTGGCCGCAGTGCGTCGGGCAGATCGTCCCGATCTCGCCCGGGACGGACACGATCATCGAGTTCTCCCACCGCCTGGCGACCGGCGTTCTCGGCATCCTGGCGGTGACGGTCGCCGTGCTCGCCTGGCGGAGCACGTCTCGAGGCGACGGTTTGCGCAAGGCGATGTGGTGGGTGCTGGGACTCCTCACCGTCGAGGCGCTCATCGGTCGAACTCTGGTGGTGACCGGATGGGTCGGCACGGACGCCTCCGTAGGGAGGGCGACGATCGTCCCACTCCACCTCGTCAACACGTTCTTTCTGCTCGCCGCGATCGCGGTGGCGTTGCACCTGGCGCGAGGCGGTGGCCGGATAGCTCCTTCGTTGGCCTCGCCACAGGGGCGGATCGTCGCCGCCATGGCGGGGGGGCTGGTTGTCGTGGGAGCGACGGGCGCTCTCAACGCTCTCGCCGACACCGTCTTCCCCGTCGCGTCGGTGCTGGACGGGATCACCCAGGAGTTGGCAGCGACCGCCCACTTCCTCGTCCGCTTGCGGACGATCCACCCGGCCGTCGCCGCCGTCGTCGGTGTCGGGATACTCATCCTTGCGGCGCACCCTTCGCTCGATCGACCCGACACGATCCACCTCGTGCGGGTCATCCAGGTGACCGTGCTCGCTCAGATCGGGATCGGCGTCCTCAACATCGCCCTGCTGACTCCACTCGTGGTGCAGATCCTCCACTTGCTGGCGGCAGACGTCGTCTGGGTGGCGACGATCCTGCTCGGAAGTCGTGTTCTCAGCATCCGCGCACCTGTGACGGCCGTGCCGTGACAGACGACCAGGTGAGGCTCACAGATCCGCTCTCCTTCCCGTCCGGGGGCGGGGCGGCCGTGCGCGCCTATCTCGAGCTGACGAAGCCGAGGATCATCGAGCTGCTCCTCGTGACGACGGTTCCCGCCATGTTCGTCGCTGCGGGGGGCTGGCCGGGCGGCCGGCTCATTGCCGCCACACTGGTCGGCGGGACGCTCTCGGCCGCCGGCGCCAACGCCATCAACCAGGTCCTCGATCGCGACATCGACAGGATCATGAATCGGACGAGGCGCCGGCCGCTCCCGACCGACCGCATCGAACCGGGACGGGCGCTGGCGTTCGGGATCGTGCTCGGCGCCGCCGGGTTCGTCTGGCTGTGGCAGGCGACGAACATGCTGGCCGCCGTGCTCTCGACGCTCGGTCTCCTCGTCTACGTCGTCGTCTACACGATGTTCCTCAAGCGCTCGTCCACGCAGAACATCGTCATCGGAGGGGCTGCGGGTGCGGTGCCGGTCCTCGTCGGGTGGGCGGCCGTCGCCGACTCCCTCGCCCTCCCTGCTTGGGTGATGTTCGCCATCGTCTTCTTCTGGACCCCGCCCCACTTCTGGGCGCTGGCTCTTCGCTACAAGGACGAGTACGCCGCAGCGGGCGTGCCGATGCTTCCGGTCGTGGTGGGCGAGCGGCAGACGATCGAGCACATGTCTGCCTACACGATCATCCTCGTCGGCGTCTCGCTGTTGCTGTACCCGCTCGGAGCAGTCGGCTGGATCTACCTCGGCGCCGCGCTGTCCCTCGGAGTGTGGCTGTTCGCCTCGGTCCGGGGCCTCATGGCCCACGCAGGCGACGCCATGCGGTTCTTCGGTTACTCGAACGTGTATCTGGCAGGGCTGTTCACCGCCATGGCGGTCGACCGGCTGTTCGCATGATCCGCTGGTCGTGATCCCACGACGTGCCGCCGGGCGCCACCTGCGGGGCATCCGACGGTCGCCACCTCGGTAATCTCGTCGCCGTGACCGCCGCGCAGATCGTCGTGCTCGTGGTCGGCACTCTGCTGAGCCTCGCCGGGGTCGCCATCGTGCTCAGACGGGAGCTGGCGTCGAGCGAGGTGCGCCGCCGCGTCTCGGCAGGTCGCGACCTCGTCGAGCTGTTGCTGCCCGCTCTCGGGCTCGTGCTCCTCGTAGTGCTCGCGTGGCGCACCGTCGGATGAGGGCGGCCGACACCACGCCGATCCGCCCCGAGGAGCGTTTCGACGAGGCCGCCGTGACCCGTCATCTGCGGGAGGCGCTGCCCGACCTCGTCGCGGAGCATCCGATCTCGTACGACCAGTTCCCGGGGGGCGCCGCCAACCTCACGTACCGGGCGGTCGCCGGTCCCGTCGAGCTCGTGCTGCGTCGCGCTCCGCTCGGGGACGTTGCCAGGGGCGGCCACGACATGGCGCGGGAGCACAAGGTCCTGTCGCGGCTATGGCGCCGGTTTCCCCAAGCGCCGCGTGCGTGGCACTACTGCGGCGACCCTTCCATCATGGGCAAGCCGTTCTTCGTGATGGAGCGTCGCCAGGGCCACGTCGTGAGGGACGCATGGCCGGCGGCGTTCGGGGAGGGCGCCGCAGCCCGCAGGAGAACCGCCGAGTCCCTCGTGGAGACGTTGGCTCGGCTCCACCGGATCGATCCCGCCGACGTCGGGCTCTCCGACCTCGGCCGCCCCGAAGGTTTCGTTTCGAGACAAGTCGAGGGCTGGGCGGCGCGCTGGGAGGACGCCAAGACCCGAGACGTCCCGGACGTCGGGCCGGTCCTCGACGCCCTCCGCGGCGGTGTGCCCGAGCCGCAGGCCTCCGTGGTTCTCCACAACGACTACAAGCTCGACAACACCATGCTCGACGACGACGGCGAGGTCGTGGCGGTCTTCGACTGGGACATGGCGACGCTCGGTGACCCCCTCGTCGACCTGGCGACGCTCGTCGGATACTGGGCGGATGCCTCCGACCCGACATATCTCGTGTTCGCGGAGAGGGCGGTGACGCTCACCCCCTACATGACGAAGGACGAAGTGGTGGCGCGGTACGCCGCCGCGGCAGGCTTCCGCCTCGACGACTTCGAGTATTACCTGGGGCTGGCCTACTTCAGGATCGCCGTGATCATCGAGCAGATCTTCGCTCGCTATGCGAGGGGGCAGACCACCGATGCACGGTTCGCCCGCTACGAGGCGCTGGCGCCGCTCCTCGTCGCGGCGGCACGCCGGGTGCTCGCAGCGTGAGGGATGCCGGAGGATGCGGTGGCGGCGCTGCCTAAGCTCCCACGCCGAGGTGGCTGGTTGGAACCCGTACGGCTCGACCGCGAGACATTTCGATCGACCCTGAGTCGATTCGCCAGCGGAGTGACTGTCGTCACCTCGGCGCTCGGTGGTGACATCGGTGGGATGACCGTGTCGGCGTTCTGCTCGGTAGCCCTCGAGCCGCATCTCGTGCTGGTCTCTCTGGCGGTCGACAAGGAGACGACCAAGCTCGTGGCAGAGTCGGCCATGTTGGCGGTGAACATCCTCTCGGCCGGCCAGGAGCGACTGTCGGAGCGATTCGCCTTCGTCGATCACGGGGAGCGCTTCGACGGTGTCGACTGGAGCCGGGGGGTCACCGGCCTCCCTCACCTCGCCGGGGCCCTCGCAGTGCTGGAGTGCCGCGTGACGGCGTCGCTTCCGGCCGGTGACCACGTCATCTATGTGGGCGAGGTCCATGCCGCCTGGATCGCCGACGGCGAGCCACTGGTCTACAGCCAGGGTGCATACCGGCCCCTGAAAGACTGACTCGGAGGGGCTTCCCATGGGTTGCGGCACGATGTAATCTTGTAATCATGCAGCGACCGACCGTGGAACAGGCAGAGTTGGATGAGTTCTTCGCCGAGCGGATCCCGGACTGGTTCGAGGGCGAGGTCCAGGTCACGTTCGACGACGCAGAGATCCTCGTGGTGGGGAGGCTCCCCGCCGCCGACGACCCGCTGGTCGCCATCGACGAGCACAGGGAGGAAACGAGAGCTGCCAGGATGCACATCGCCGCCGAAGCGGAGGGCAAGTACCTGCGCAAGGTCGGCTGGGGCGCCAGGTGCGGCGATACGGGGGTGCTCTTCACGCATCTCTCGATCCCGGCGATGACCCGGCTCCGGCTCTCGGAGCGCCGGGTGCTCGACACGCTCGTCGACGGTGGCGTCGCTCGAAGCCGCAGCGACGCCCTCGCGTGGTGCGTTCGGATGGTCGAGAAGAACCTGGATGTCTGGCTCGCCGAGCTGAGAGAGGCGCTCGTGCACGTCGAAGAGGTACGGAGGCGCGGTCCCGGACAGGCTCCGACCCCCTAGTCGTCGCCCGATCCCGTGACGGCGAGCCCAGATCCCAGGTTGCCGGGCCCTCGAGTGAGCGGTACATTGCCCGAGATGCCAGCCACACGCTCCTACGCGTACGTCTTTACCGGGTCGCCGGCCCGGGCCGAGGAAGCGCGCTGACGAGCAGCTGACGCATCACCACCAGCCCGAAGCCGGACGAGGCTTCGGGCTTCTTGTTGTCCGGGGCCTCCAACATCAGGAGCATCCATGAGCGAGACCCCGCAACTCAAGAGCCACAGGAAGTCGACGGCCGAGACGACGATCGTCGTCGCCGGGAACGTCCGCTTCGGTGACGGCTCGTACCCGGTCATCGCGGGTCCGGTGGCGGTCGAATCCGAAGAGCAGATCGATGCGGTCGCCGCCGCCGCCGCAGAAGCCGGTGCTTCGATGCTGAGGGGCGGCACCTACAGGGCGGAGACGTCCCCGTACGGGTTCAAGGGCCTCGGTGAGGACGGCTTGTGGAAGCTCGAGCACGCAGGGCGCACCAGCGACCTGCCGACCGTGACCGAGGTACTCGAGCCGAAGCACGTCGACCTCGTGGCCGAGCACATCGACATGATCGAGATCGGCCCGGACAACATGCAGAACTTCGTCCTGCTGCGAGTGGCGGGCGCGACCCAGAAGCCGGTGATGCTCCACCGGGGCCAGTCGGCCACGATCGACGAGTGGCTCATGGCTGCCGAGTACATCCTCAACGAGGACAACGACCAAGTCGTCCTCTGCGAACGAGGCTCCCGCGGATTCGATCCGCGCACCTCCGACACCCTCGACATCTCGACCGTTCCCGTCGTGCAGCGCCTCTCTCACCTCCCGATCGTGATCGACCCGGGAACGGGGCGGGCCGGCTCAGAGCTGATCCGACCGCTGGCGCTGGCCGGTCGGGGGGCGGGCGCCGACGGCCTCGTCGTGTCGGTGCATCCGTCGCCGGCATCTGCGATGGCAGGCAACGGCGGGCAGATGGACATAGCCGGCTTTCGCGAGCTGATGCATTCGCTCGGCATCCCGACGCTGCGCGACGAGATCGACAGGATCGACCGCGAGCTGGTGAGGCTCGTCGCCGCCAGGCTGCACTCCTCGGTCGAGATCGCCAGGATCAAGTCCGCCAGGGGCCTCCCGATGCGCTCTCCCGAGAGGGAGGCGGAGCTCGTCGCAGAGGCGCGAGCCGACGCGGTGTCGCTCGGCGTCGACCCCGATTACGTACAAGCCCTGATGGAGGTCGTCCTGGCGCACAGCAGGGCTGCACAACAACTGGCCGTCGGCGACCCGGCCTGACGTCCACAGCGCCGGCGGCGTCACGCCGGCCGGGTGAACGCCGATCGCTCCCGTTCGACCTCGGCGTACGCATGACACGCCTCCAAGTGGTCGTTCACGATCCCCATCGCCTGCATGAAGGCGTACACGGTCGTCGGCCCGACGAAGCTGAATCCTCGTTTCTTGAGGTCCTTGGCGAGCGCCGTCGACTCCTGGCTCGTCGGTTCGAGCTTCGGGCGCGCCCCAGGCGGCTCCCACGGCCAGAAGTATGCGGCCAGCGACCCGCGCTCGGCCCGGATCTCGACGGCCCGCTTGGCGTTGTTGATGGTGGACTCGATCTTCCCCCTGTGGCGGATGATCGACTCGTCACCGAGGAGGCGGGTGACGTCACGGTCGGTCATGGCGGCGACCCGTTCGAGGTCGAATCCGTGGAAGGCGGTGCGGAACCCTGGGCGGCGACGGAGGATGGTCAACCAGCTGAGACCCGACTGGAAACCTTCGAGGCACAGCTTCTCGAACAGCAGGCGTTCCTCCGCCACGGGACGTCCCCACTCCCGGTCGTGGTACTCGGCGTAGTCCGGGGTGGAGGCGCCCCACCAGCATCGGGCGGTACCGTCATCTCCGATCACGACCTCATACACCGGGGATCCCTTCGTGCTCGGAGCGAGCCTCGCGTGCCATCAGCGACGTCAGCGCCTCTGTCGGGGTTGCGCCCTCGTAGAGCACCCGCCCGACCTGCTCGGCGATGGGCATCTCGACCCCGTGCCTCGCCGCCAGCGCCAGCACTCCCTCGGTGGACTTCACGCCTTCCGCCACCATCTTCATCTCGGCCGTGACCTCGTCGAGGGATCTGCCCATCCCCAGGCCGAATCCGACCTGGTGGTTCCTCGATCGCGTGCTGACGCACGTGGCGATGAGGTCGCCCATCCCAGCCAGGCCCGAGAAGGTGATCGGCCGGCCACCCATGGCAACGCCGAGCCTCGTCAGCTCGGCCAGTGCCCGCGTGATGAGAGTCGCCGTGCTGTTGTCGCCGAAGCCGAGCCCGTGCGCCATTCCCGCCGCGATGGCCATCACGTTCTTGACCGCACCCGCCGACTCGGAGCCGATCACGTCCGTGTTGGTGTAGACGCGGAATGTCGGCGACATGAACAGGCCCCGCAGCTCGTGGGCGACGCCCTCGGCCTCCATGGCGATCACGGAGGCGGCCGGCTGGCCTTCCACGATCTCTCTCGCCAGGTTCGGCCCGGTGAGCACTCCGATCGTCTCCACCGGGTGCTCGGGCAGCACGTCTGAGATGACTTCGGTCATGCGCATCAACGTGCCGTGCTCGATGCCCTTGGCGAGGCTGATGATCGGGACGTCGCTTCTCACACCTGCCGCCGCCGACGAGAGCACCTCCCGCATCCCGTGCGACGGCACTCCGAGCACGAGGACATCCGCCTGCGCGACCGCCTCCTCGAGGGAGTCGGTGGCCGCGATCGGGTCGGGGAGCGCCAAGTCGGGCAGGTACGCCGGGTTCCGGCGCTCCGTGTTGATCGCATCCGCCAGGTCGCGGCGCCGCGCCCAGAGCGTCACCGGCGCCCGGGCGGACACCATGGCGGCGACGGCCGTCCCCCAGGATCCTGCGCCGACCACGGTGACGTGCATGGATCGATAGTACGGGGGACGTGACCTGCCGTCCCCTAGGGACGGCGGGCCTTCACCTGCCGTCCCCTAGGGACGGCGGGCCTTCACCTGCCGTCCCCTAGGGACGGCGGGCCTTCACCTGCCGTCCCCTAGGGACGGCAGGCGTTGACTCCAGTGCCTGGGCGAATGTCCGATAATCAACCCGTGAACTTCATGTGGGGATATCTGATGGGAAGCCGCGACCAGTCGCTCAACCGCGCCGCGGCGTCGTCCATGAGCGCCCCGAGCACGCCGGAGGCGAAGGTCATGGCGCTGCACGACCGGATCGACCGACTCGTGCTCGTCGTGCAGGCCATGTGGGCGCTCCTCGAGGAGAGCGGCCTCAGCCCGGAACAGCTCGAGGCGAAGATCGGCGAGCTCGACATGCTCGACGGCCACGAGGACGGCCGGGTGACGAGGTCGGCGACCGAGTGCCGCCACTGTGGCGCCGCCGTCCCGCCCCACCGGACGACCTGCCAGTTCTGCGGCGGCGACATTGGAGATCACGATCCGTTCGCTCAGGTGTGACCTGCGCCGGCTCTCAGGAAGCCCCCGAGCGTCAGGCTCGCCTACTTGCTGTGAGTCAGGTCGGCTCCTGATACCTTGGACACCGTGACGGAGGCGCCTCGTCCTGCAAGCCGGATGCGACGAGCGGTTCGCAGCGGATCACGGCGCACCGCCGAGCGCCTCCGCCTCCTCTTCTCGTCACGTGGCGCAGGTTTCCGTCGACTCGGCCAGGCACACGCAGGCTCCGTGGCCGGGGACACCCTGGTAGCGATGGCCTTGGCAGGGACGCTCTTCTTCCAAGTGCCGTCGACTCAGGCGCGCGAGCGGGTCGCCCTCTACCTCCTCATCACACTGGCGCCCTTCGCCGTGCTGGGGCCCTTCCTCGGAAGGATCTTCGAGAGGTTCCCGACTGCGTACCGCAGCGGAATGGTCGCCAGCGCCGGACTGAGGGCCTTCACGGCGATCGTGATGGCCTTCCAGCTCGACTCGATCGTCCTCTTCCCGCTGGCGTTCGCATTGCTTGTCATGTCCCGCTTCCACGGCATCGCCCGCTCGAGCGTGCTCCCCGTCGTCCTCTCGGGACCTCACGAGGTGATCACGGCGAACGCCCAGATCGCCAGGATCGGCGTGCTCGGAACGGCCGCCGTCG